>Ga0315339_1000850_pt1 | contig 32000 bp, 28 predicted proteins | sample ASW17metaG_FD_204514 | JGI IMG/M metagenome (GOLD analysis project Ga0315339, IMG submission 204514) | Ammonia-oxidizing marine archaeal communities from Pacific Ocean, United States - ASW #17 | ecosystem: Environmental > Aquatic > Marine > Oceanic | place: USA: California | collected 2016-12-05 | reverse complement strand
GAGTATTGATCGACCTTGACAGCTCCTTTGTCATCAAGTTCGACCCCTGCCTCCTCGAGACCCACACCATCGGTGTTGGGATTCCGGCCCGTGGCATACATCACAATATCGGCAGCGATGGACTCTCCGCCGCTGAGCGTGACATCCAAGTGGCCGTTCGCCTTATCGATGCGCTCGACTTGACTTTCAACGCGCAGATCGATGCCTTTCTTGCCGATCTCCTCAGCCAGCATCACGCGAACGTCGCCATCGAAGCCGCGGAGGATTTGCTCTCCCCGGTAAAGCTGAGTTACTTGCGACCCTAGACCGTTGAAGATGCCCGCGAACTCTACCGCGATGTACCCGCCGCCCACGACGACCGCTCGTTGCGGGAGTTCCTCCAAGTGGAATGCCTCGTTCGAGGTGATCGTGTGCTCAACACCGAGGATATCCGGACGGAAGGGCTGCGCACCTGTCGCAACCAGAATGGTTTCCGCCGTGATGGTCTTGCCCCCGACCTCAACGGTGTGGGGATCGATCAACACGCCCCGATCTTCGATGAGATCAACACCGGCATTGTTGAGCATGCGGATGTAAATGCCGTTGAGGCGGTCGATCTCGGCGTCCTTGTTGGCGATCAAGGTCGGCCAATCGAAGCCTGGGTGGGCTTGCTGCCAACCGAATCCTACCGCATCTTCAAAATCTTCGGCGTAGTGTGCGGCATACGTGAATAGTTTCTTGGGGACACAGCCCCGGATGACGCAAGTCCCGCCGACCCGAAATTCCTCGCAAATGATGGCTTTGGCACCAAATGCGGCGGCACGTCGGCCAGCGGAAACGCCGCCAGACCCCGCGCCGATCACAAACAGATCGTAATCATATTTCGCCATCTGACCGCTCCTTCTTACCCTCTGATTCCGGTGTCTCCCCGGGTTTCACAACCGGCGTCCCGGTTCCCGCGACATTCAGCGGAGACACCGATGAATGTCCTGAATAAAGTCCGGGCGGGACCGGGTCTCACAATTTCGCGAGTCCACCGGAACCCGCCCGGCTCAATCACACAATATGGGTTTGTGGCTAGTTGATATCACCCATACACAAATATTTGACCTCCATGAATTCTTCGATGCCGTATTTAGAGCCTTCGCGCCCGACACCCGATTCCTTCATGCCGCCAAAGGGCGCGATCTCGGTCGAGATGAGCCCCGTATTGATTCCCACGATCCCGTATTCGAGCTGTTCGGCCACCTTCCACACACGCCCGATGTCGCGGGTGTAGAAATAGGCTGCAAGACCGAATTCAGTGTCGTTGGCCATCCGCACAACATCGGCGTCGGAACCAAAGCGATAGACCGGTGCCAGCGGCCCGAACGTTTCCTCGCGGCTCACCAACATGTCATGCGTGACATCGGCGAGAACCGTCGGCTCGAAGAAATTGCCACCATTCGAATGGCGGCTGCCGCCCACGACCACGCGGGCGCCCTTGGACACCGCGTCCTGGATGTGGCTCTCGACCTTTTCAACAGCTTTCAGATTGATCAACGGTCCCGTACTGATGCCCTCTGCCAGGCCGTCGCCTACCTTCAACGCGGCTGTCGCCTCAGCGAGCTTCTCGGTGAACTGATCGTAAACTCTTTCCTGCGCGAAGATTCGATTGGCGCAGACGCAAGTCTGACCCGCATTCCGATATTTTGACTGCATGGCACCGACAATCGCCGAGTCGATGTCGGCGTCATCAAAGACAATGAACGGCGCGTTGCCGCCAAGTTCCATCGACGTCTTTTTGACAGTCCCAGCGCACTGCTCCATCAAGAGCTTCCCGATCTCCGTCGAGCCGGTAAAGCTCAACTTGCGGACGATCGGGTTGGACGTCAGTTCGGCACCAATCTCAGAGCTGGCACCTGTGACGACGTTGAACACACCATTCGGAATTCCCGCCCGTTCGGCGAGCTCGGCGAGCGCGAACGCCGAATACGGTGTTTGGGTTGCCGGTTTGGCCACGACCGTACAGCCGGCCGCGAGCGCCGGCGCGACTTTTCGCGTGATCATGGCATTGGGAAAGTTCCACGGTGTGATGGACGCGACCACGCCAATCGGCTCTTTAGTCACGACGATGCGCTTGTCGTGCTGGTGCTGCGGAATCGTGTCACCGTAGACGCGCTTTGCCTCTTCCCCAAACCATTCGATGAACGAAGCGCCGTAGACGATCTCACCTATTGATTCAGGAAGCGGCTTGCCCTGTTCGGTCGTCATCAAGATGGCGAGATCCTCTTGGTTCTCCATCACCAGGTCGAACCAATTGCGCAAGATCCCGGCGCGTTCCTTGCCCGTGAGCGCCCGCCATTCGGGATAGGCTGCATTGGCGGCCTCGATGGCGCGGCGGGTTTCGGCTGTACCCATCTTTGGAATCGTGCCGACGACGGAGTTGTCCGCCGGATTATCGACTTCGATCTTGCCGCCATCGTCAGCATCCACCCAGGCACCATCGATGTAGCCCTGTTCACGAAACAGCGAAGTGTCCTTGAGGTTCATGAAAAATCCTCTCCTGCGAGATTTGTTCAATCGTCCGCCCGCGTCTTGAACGACATTATAGAGGTTGAGTCGCCGACCGTTAAATGGACCGAATCAAATACCCGGGACGGCTTGTGCCCGCGCAAGTTCGGCCGCTGCGTCGTCCCGTTCCTCGATGGGCCAGTGCAGTAACGCCGCCGTCACCCCCAGCCAGGCCGACGTCCACCAGATGATGTCGTAATTGCCATATGCATCGAACAACAGACCACCGAACCAGGTGCCCAAAAAGCCTCCCAACTGGTGACTGAAAAAGGTGATCCCGAAAAGCATTCCGATGTGACGGATTCCAAACATCTGCACGACAAGGCCGCTGACGAGTGGAACGGTGCCCAGCCAGGTGAGGCCGATGACTCCGGCGAAAATACAGGTGGAGACCGTGGTGATCGGTAGCAGCACGTAGAGGACAATTGCGGCGGATCTAAGCAGGTACTGAAAGGCCAGCAAGCCCCGCTTGCTGTACCGGCCGCCGAGCCAGCCGAACATCAGCGATCCGACCACGTTGACGGCACCAATCAAGGCGAGTGACAGAGCTCCGACTTCGGGCGGTAAACCGGAGTCGGTGACGAAGGCCGGCAAATGGCTGCCGATGAACAGCGTCTGAAAACCGCAAACGAAGAATGCTGTCGTCAGGTAAACGAACCCCGAGTGTGACCTGGCCTGCCGGAGGGCTTGCAGCAAGGATTGTTCGACTTCGCGGGGGCTGCCCGCCTCCGGCCGCCCCTTCATTGCGACCGACAGGGGGATGACCAGCGACATACAGGCCGCCAAGACGAGCAACGACGCGGTCCAGCCGGAAAAGCCAATGACGCCCTGCGCCACTGGAATCATCGCAAATTGGCCGACGGATCCGACGGCCCCGGTGATCCCGAGTGCAACACTTCGGCGGCGTGGCGGCACGGCGCGAGCCACAGCCGCAAACACAACGGCGAAGCCGGCCGCACTCAACCCAATGCCGATAAAGAGGCCGAGGCTGAGATAAAGCATCAGTGGTGAGCCGGCTTCAGACATCAGCACGAGTCCGATGATGTAGAGGGCGGCACCAAATACGATGACGCCTGCCGCGCCAATTTTATCGCTGATGGCCCCCGCGATGGGCTGTGCCATACCCCACAAGAGCAGCTGCAGGCCCATGGCGAGGCTGAAGACTTCGCGCCCCCAATTCATGTCAAAAGACATCGGTTGCAGAAAGAGGGCCAGTGACTGACGGGTCCCCGTGGTCAGCCATGCAATGAGTCCGCCACAGATCATCACCACGGCGGGTGTGCGCCAAGAACGTTTCATGGATTTAATATTTCGGATCCCGCTGGCGATCCCGCAAGCGCCGTCCGATCTAGCACGGTCAGGCCAGCCCCTGACTTATTCAGCCGGAGCCAGGCGGGGCAGCGCCCGCTCATCGATTGGCCAGTGAAGCAAAGCTGCCGTGATCCCCAGCCACGCGGAGAACCACCAAACCAGGTCGTAGCTCCCCAGCAGATCGAATATCAGTCCGCCCATCCAGGCACCGAAGAACGATCCCAGCTGGTGCACACCCCAGGTTATTCCGAACAACGTGGCCACATACTTGACGCCGAAAACCTGTGCCACGATGGCGTTGGTAATTGGAATCGTGGCCAGCCACAGAATCCCCATCCCGGCGCCGAAGATCAACAGCGTTGTCTGTGTCGTTGGGAACAGTACGAGCATGAACATTATCGCAGCCCGCGCCAGGTACATGATGCTGAGCACCGTTCGCTTATTCATGTGATCGGAGAGCTTGCCGAACAGAAGAGCGCTTGGAATATTGAACAGGCCGATGACGATGAGGATGAGGGCCCCCATGTCGGCGGAGAATCCCTCATCGCTGACATATGCCGGCAGATGCGTGAGGACAAACGCGATATGAAAACCGCAGATGAAGAAGCCTGCGTTCAGGAACCAATAGCTTTTGTGATCCCTCGCTTCCGCTAAAGCCTCACGAAAGGTCTGCCCGCTGGCCCGCTCGGCCTCGCCATCACCTGCGCGCATCCTCACGGCAGCAGCAAGAGGCACGATCAACGAAGCTGTTGCCGCGAGCAAGAAAAAGGCCCCAATCCACCCGAACCCGTTGATGGCACCGTGCGTGATCGGAATCATGGCCAGTTGGCCGAGTGCGCCGGTCGTCCCCACGATACTGAAGGCGAACCCTCGCCGAGCCGGATGAACGAAGCGTGCGACCCCACCCAGAACCACTGCGAATCCCGTACCGCTCAGTCCCAGGCCGACGAGCAGCCCTCCGCTCAGGTTGAACATGAGGGCCGAGTCCGTGGTCGCCATTCCGATGAGGCCCAGTATGTACACGGCCGCACCCAGCGCGATCACCCGCCCCGATCCAAATCGATCGGCCAGCGCTCCGACGAACGGCTGCGACAATCCCCAGACGAGATTTTGCATGGCGATCGCGAAGCCAAAGGTTTCGCGGCCCCAACCCAAATCGGCTTCCATCGGGGTCAGAAACAACCCAAATATCTGTCGGGTTCCGATGGAGATGAACAGGATCAAGCCTGCACACACGATGATCATCATGGGCATGCCCGTGTACCACGAGCGCCTCGGCTCACGGGGCTCATCAATTATGATCGGGCGTCGGGATAATGCCATGGGGCCTGCCGCTGTCTCATTGACGAGAGTTTCGCCCAGTCACCATTCCTGGGCCCTACTCGGGCACTCACGATCGCGGGAAACCTAAGCGTTCCAGGCGCTGACGTCGTTGACTATATTCGCAAAACGATCCGACAACGCTGCCAGTTCCGCTTGATGCAGGGTGCCGGCAGTTACCACGCCGCCGCGACCATCCGGCAGATCCCGTGTTGCACAGGCATTGGCCACGACGGCCAGGCCGTATCCCAGATCGAGCCCGGCACAAACGGTGGAATTCACACACATATGGGTCATGAATCCAATAGAGATCATGTTCTTGCGGCCGAATCCTTTGAGCACGTCATCCAGCTCAGTCCCCGCAAACGCGTTCGGCAACCCCTTGTAAACGACGGTTTCGCCAGGCGCGGCCGCCACTTCCTGGACTTCCTCGCCACCCGGTCCGGTCGGATCGAAAAGGCCGCCCGGTTGGCCACGATGTATGACGTGGACGATCGGAGCCCCACCGCACGGGCCGCATTGAGGACTCGCGCGCACTCCGCCAAGGCTTCATTGACCCCAGTCAGAGGTAACGAACCGTCGGTGTATTCCCGTTGGCAATCGATGAGCACGAGTGATGATTCTTCAAATGGGGGCGGCTCGGATGATGCGCCCGCCATTTCACGCAGGGTTTTGGCCTCTGTCATGATGTCCTCCCTAAACCGCGCCACAACATGCCCGCCCAAAGCGGCGCAGGGCCCTCCAAGAGCGGCGCAGGCGGGGCAGACTACTCTACAGTCGCGGATTGCAGGCAATTGGTAATTGATGGGAAAATTCAAATTGCAGCATTCGACTTCGGATGGAAGCTGCCCTTCAGGCGCGAGGCAACGGAGTAGGCGATGGCCAGATCATTTTCCATATTGGTGTGCTGGTCCGGCGCGAATGCGATTGCCAGTGCCGTTCCCTTGACCCTCGTCATCCCCGTTCGCCTCCTACCCTAAGACTAAGTATATAACTTTGACGAGACAATCACGCAAGTAAACGCGATCACTTACGACGGTAGAAATTATGTTAGTCTAAGTTGGTAAAAAATTTATCTAAAGTTCCGCGATGGCGGAGCAATAAGAGACAACAAGGCAGAGGGGACCAGTATGGTCGAAGACAGGAGGCGCCGCGATGGATACGGCACCAATGCCTGCCGCGCCGCTGCCGGCCCGCAATCCGGGTTCACCCTGGTTGAGCTGATGGTGGTCATTGTGATTGTTGGTGTTCTTGCCTCCGTGGCCCTGCCCGCGTTCCAGGGCTATCTATTGTCCGGCCGGCTGAACGCGGCCAAGCCCATCTTGTTGGAAATAGCTGCGAAACAGCGGATCCGGAAGAACGAGCGGGGCACATATTTCACCAATGGTGGCAACAGCCTCGATGAAGACGATATTATCAACGAATTGGGCGTGCCTCTGAACGAATACGGCGATTTTTGTTTCGTATTTATTTGCCGCGATAGCACCATTTGCGCCGATGCAGCAAATACGGCGCAATCAACCACGGCGCCTTTCATTTCGACCGTGGAGCAAGCCGATACCGCTGTCGAATTCGAAGTTTGGGCGGTGCTCCGTCAAAACGCCACCGGAGGTACAATTGCAGCGCCAAGAAGCGTGACCTGCGTTCCATCCGCAGATACTGCCAACACCAAGCGGGCGCCAACGGGCTTCGTGGCGGCGGCTTCTTCCGGTGATATTGGGCAAGAGGGCGGCGTCGTGGTCTATCGCTATCCGCCGCCGCCAAATCGTCTGGATGCAGCAACGGGCGCCGATTCCATAACATTCGACTGGATCGCGGGCATCTCGACCTCCCATGCCATGTTGTATCAACCCTAGGCGGAGAAGCGATGTCGGGACGGAATGGCTATCGCTGTTACGACCAGCGGCTGCCGCAGGCCTCTGATCACCAGCGTCAGGCCGGCTTCACCCTGACAGAAGTATTGATTGGTATCGTCATCACATCAATTCTGGTGCTGGGCTTGAGCGGCCTGTGGACCACGGTCAACAATCAATTCCTGTTTCTGAGCATGAAGCAAAAGGCAATTTTCGTCCTAAATGGCGAGATGGAGCGGCTATCGGCGCTGTATAGGTTCACGAATTTTGCTAGCTCCACCGCGATTAGCGCCGTTACCTACAGCAATACACCTGCCGAGGACGATTTCGCCGACGCCAACAACCCCACGGGGGCGGCAATTTCCTCGCGGCTGGTTTTCAGCGGCACGAACCCGACTGGCATAACGAATATGGTGGTCACGACGGATGCCTTGTTTGATTGTGCTATCAATGCCACCGTCGCCGATGCCCAATTCAACGCCGATTGCGCCGCCCGCGTGCTGCTGGATGCCAACAGTGTCGGCACTAATGATGACAGAAACTATGTCTGGATCGATCAACACCGGCGCATAACCGCAAGGCTAAGTTGGCGAATTAGGAATGTAAGCCTAAACAGCAACTTCCCCAACGCCAATCAATTCTGTTGGGACAACGGCACTGGAACCGATTGCCAGGAATTGACCCTCTATTTGGACTTTCCTTATCGCTATTCCGATGCGAGCATACCGGATGCGGACGCGAATTTCGGACGCCGGGAGACGCTGGTGCTGAAAACCATCGTGGGGCGTAGATGAAAAAACAGCCGAACATCGGCAAGGCACGGTCGTCAGGCGGGTCCGGTAGCGGTGAGCCCCTTGCCGGCGAGTTGGGCTTCACCCTGATTGAACTGATGGTCGCGTCCGTCCTGGCCCTAATCCTGCTGTTGACGACAACGGCCATCCTGCTGCAAACCGTGGAATTCGCCGAGCGGCAACGCTTGCGCCCGGTACTCAATGACAAGGCGCGCGAAATATTCGACCTGCTGGGCGACGGCGGCTGTTGCGATGCTATAAATAGCCCGCCCGAGCCATTGTTGGGCATGCGCGACCGGTCCACCTTCTCCCAGGGAAGAGCCTCCGATCTGCGCAATGCATATCGGCTGCAGTTGGATAATCCAAGTAACGGCGCTCCCGCCACTGTGATTGGACCAGAAATCTCGCAGCTATCCATAAATTGCCGGGCGAATGGCGACCCGGTGCAGGACTGCGTCGGCACAGGCACACAAACGGTCAGAGGTTATCTGGCCCGGGATCCGCGTCTGTATGTGGATACGGACAGTGGTAATGCCACTTCCGACCGCAGTCTGGACGATGCCGAACGTGGCACGACGAACCGCACAATCGAGGTCGAAATTCTGCTGGTTCACCCACATCAGGCTAATCGGACACGTTTTCGCAGCGACCAGGTCCGTGAATCATACCGCTCGATCTTCACCCTAAATCGTTCGCAATGATCCGAAGTCGGAAAATACTATCACTGACCGGGCGGGCGGGCGGCGCCCAGCGATCTTCCCTACGGCATACTCTGGGCCGGGACCGCGGCACGATCCTGATCGCGGTCAGCTTTGTTGGCATTTTTGCCATGGCGTTAAGCAGCGCCCTGATCAGTCACTTCGCGGTCTCGGAAGCGCGCGGCGTCGCCAACAGCCTGGCCAAGTTACGGGTTTACTGGGCGATGGTGGGACACGTCGATTACGCATTGAGCCGCATGCGGCAAGACAACCAAGCGGCGGCGGGCTGGCTTAGCGATCTCGGCGAAACCGGCATCCAGGGCGTTTTGCTTGGCTATTTGGACGAACTTGACGATGGCGCCAATTGCCGGGGTACGACGGTAGCATCGACGACGAACTCCAAATGCAGCAGTTGGCCCTATGTTGAGGTATCCAGCGACTATGTTTTTCATTTCAAATGGACGGTCTATGATCCGTTCAACAGCGTTCCGGTTGAAGGTACCAGCACCGATGGCAGACTGGGCATTCGAATTGACTATGTCCTTGAAGGCGCGGCTGATAATGCGGTGAATACGCCCACCTCCTCGGTCCCGTCCCTGGATAAACTAAGCGTGCGTCTTCGCGATCTCGAATACGAAGTGTGTTTTGTGCAACCCAGCGGTCCACCGATTGGAAATTGCAGTACCTTTACCACCGATCTAGGGGATGCCAGCGGCGCCTCCAGGGTCGACGGCGTGCGGCGTTGCCAATATGGCGACGGCGGTTCGCCGGGGACATTAACGGGCACGCCCGGCAGCAAGACCGACAATACCTCGGACGACAGTTGTCGTTGACGCCACACCTAACGGCCGGTTCAATGCCAGCCGGCCATCATGGGACAATTTATTTCTCCATCAGATCGCCAGTGTAAACCGCATTAGCGCCGCCGTTGGCCGCTACCGCGGTTCTGGCGCTGGCTGCGGCCACCCCGCCCCTTGCTCCGGCGGAACTTCATGACATATTGCTGTGTGTCCTTGTCTGTTTTCTTGATGAAGATGACGCGCCCTTTGATAATCTCCGTCAGGGTGATGTTGCCTTCAACGCTTTTGAAAACATCGCCGAGCGCAAAGTTGTGGCCGTCGATCAGCGCGACCCGCTTGTCACCCTGGCGCGCGATCAATTCCAGTTTGTGCACCCATGTCAGGTTGATGAACAGCGGCCCTCCCTCGCCCGGCAGCGATACTTTGCGGATGAAGGGGTTACGCTTGCCCTGCTCCGCCACCGCCAATTGTAGGTTTTTCAGTCGCTTGCTTTCCAGGGGCGCCGCATTGTTCTTTGGCGTGATATTGAACTTCACGATATGAATGGGCGGCGTCTTCGACAGATTGTAGGGGCGGATTGCCATGTCGGAAATTGATACGTTAAGGCTCTCCATACTGGCAGTGAAGCGCAGGAAGGTTGGGTAGTCGACCCACATTTCGATACTGTATTGCAGCTTATTCTGGGAATCGGGCACCAATTCGCGAATGATCACATTATGTAGTTGGGCCAGGGTGTTGATGTGTTCTAGGAAGGCTGGGACGGAAGCAATCACCGTCGTCTCTTTATCCTTCTTCACCGTCAACTTGCTTTTTTCTGCCCTCAATTTTCTGGTCTCAGCCGAAAAATGCGCGGCCGCCATTCCCAAATCCGCTGTCTCAACCTTGAGCATCGAATAGCCCATGGCATAGCCAAGGATCAGGAGGCTAAGGCCTATGTACAGCGTCGATAAAACCAATGCCTGGTTATTTCGGATAAACGCGTCCACTAGCTTTGCCTGTGCTTCCCGGCCATGGCTTTGATCACCCAGACACGCCTATCATTTCGTTCCATCGCGCACACCTTTAAGCTGGTTCGTACGGCTATTAACCTTCTGCATCAAGTTACCGGTTGACCCACCACCCCTTCCATCCTCCACCTTGGCTTCGTCGTACCATGCGTCCAATGTGAACCTCACCACATGGGCGCTCTCTTGCGTATCGATCGCCGCGCCCTCGAAAGTGACGCGGCTGAAATCGCGCATGAACAATCGATCCTCGGTCAGGCGGGAAATATAACGGGCGATTTCCAGAATATGCCCGTCTGTCGAAGGCAGAACGGCACCTTCGATGGTCAGCTTGCGGACCGAAATGGATTGGGCGTTAAAGGTCGCGGTTTCGTTAACCAGATAAACTTCCGATATCCACATTTTGTCATCCATGTGGCCGGCAAGGGCCAGCATCTTTTCGCTCCATAGCACCTTGTCATCGTCCCGCCGGGCACGCAGGGTTGGATCGTTCATCTTTGATGGGTCTTCATTGAGTTGCCGCCGCACTGCTTCATTGGCCGACAAGGCCTGTGCGTAGGCAGCCTTCGCGTTACCGTGTCGACGTAAGGTGTCTGCGTAATAGGCGATATACGCCCCATAGAGTGCGCCAAAAAATACCACCGCAAGAAGCACGTAATGGAGCCCCTGTGGCGTCGTCTGGCCCGTCTGGGACCCTTGCGACTGCCCGCCGCTTTGAAATTTCAGGAATGGCAGCCCGAACAGGCCACGTTGACCCGGGCTGGGACGGCCGCCGCGCTGCCGTCCACGAGGACCCCGTCTTCTGCTGCCTTGCCGGGCCGGGCTCTGTCCGATATTGATGTCACTCGCGGGTGCGGGCACATCCTCGACGAAACCATCCTGCGAGAATTTATATTTTATCTTACCAACCGTGACCAACGGCCCGTCGGCACCGGTCAGCAGATTCATCGCCGACGGCTCATCCTTGGCCGTGAACAGTTCGAACAAGTCTTGTTGGGCCGCTTCGACCGGCAAATCCAAGTTGGAATTAAGCCAATTCAGCAATCCATTTACTTTATTCAGCTCGCCAAAGACTTCAATTTTAGCCGGCCGCCGGCCCAGGCGTTGATCCGTGACAAAGCGAAGCGTGTCTTCGATCTCCCGCTTCAGGGCGCGAAGCAAAGGCGCCATAGCGTCATAAAATGGGCCTTTTGAGAGGCCCTGACCGGCATCGCGGCTTTCGTTGGCAACGTCCAGCGTGGCAATGATGTCCCGCTGTTGCAGTCCCGACTGCGCTTTTGTCAGGTTGACCCTGGTATGTTGGGCTACAGCGGCCGGCAACGACATGATGCCAATCGGCAGCGTCCGCACGACGACACAAGCGTTGACCATGTCCGTCGCGACTATCTTGGAGTTGTAGCCATCCAACAGCAGCGCGCAATAAGGGTGATCAAGACCTGCCGCCTTGCACGCTAGCAATCCTGCCGCAGGTGCTATTCCAACGACGCTGGGCGCCATGTCGCCCAATTGATGCAGCATGGCACTCAGGACCTGGGCATCGGCCATGCCGTACAAATAATTTTTACCGGCCGTCGTCGCCAATTCGCTGACGCAATAACTGGCGGACTGACAGTTCAACTGCCGTTGCGCCATTTGCCGGAGAGCAGTCGGATTGGCCTCTTTAAATTCACCACCGGCGTCATCCAACAACACTGTTGCCTGGTCGGATAACATGATGTGGATACGACCGATGCGGCGGCGGTCCATCTTCGGTAATGCCTTGATCGCCCGGCCAAGGATCGCCTCCATGCGGACGGATATTGTGCCGGTCAGCAGGCTGCAATCCTCGCTCTGCCGCTCACCTACCGGCGCACCGGTTTCGCCGGAAAATTGCATCTGCCAGCCCATGTCAGAAATATACAGAAACAACGGCAGTCGCGCCCCGTCGTCAGTACTGCCCTGGGTTTTAGGACTTTTTATAATGCGTTTGAATATGTTCATGGACGCCGATAATCGTCACTTAATATTCCGGATGGAAAGGCCTCGGCCACCTGGGTCGGCCGGCAGGCCTCACGGCCCCGGCATTTTTCCTCAGTCAGCATCAATCTGCTAGTGTTTCTAGATGACGGGCGTGAATTTCAAATTTCATACCTTGTACTTCAACATCCGTTCGATCCGACAGTATGACCGGTCGCATAAATTTAATTCGGTTAATCGCAAGCGGTTGCTCTCCATAGGGCGCAATCTGGTAACGGTGGGCAAGCTCCATCCTGACCAAAGGGTCCTTGCCAGCATTGATCAATCGCACGGCGCAGTCGTCGCTGTTGCCAATCAATACAGGGCCATTAGAGAATACATAAGTCACGGCGCAATCCGCCGCCATGGACGGCCAGGCTGTTGATAGTTGTGCCGGATCGGAGCCCTCATCTGGCGAATAGCGCAACAATAACGCCAGGTATTCGCCGCGGATTTGAGTAAGGGTAGCGCAAACGGGGCCGGGGGCGCCTGGCGCCTGGCTGCCGCCCAAACGGATCGTCAGACATTCCTGATCGGCCGGAATAGTGTAGGTTTTCTGGGCATCGAGGCAACGGCCATCGACGAAGGTGCCGTTCGTGCTGCCAAGGTCGGTAATTTGAAATAAATTTTTCTCGATTGATAAGCGGGTCTGCCGTCCGGTCCTTGATACCAGCTCGCATCCAATTATGGCGCCCTCTCTTCCCCTGCCGATGTCTAGCGTGGCGGCAAGCCTGACGACAAATACCTCGTTAGGGGACTCAACGATGGCATCACCTTCGAACCCAAAGGCATTTTCCAATGCGGTGGTATCTTCGCGCAGCCGGTCGAAATAGAAGGATTGGCTTTCCGGCGCCATCTGTCCTAGATCTTCGGTTAGTTGCCGCGCCTTTTCATAGGCCTGCAGGGCGAGATAATAGTCGGTAGTTTTTGCGTTCGCCTCGGCTTGCAGTAACAACGCCTCGATTTGCGTAATGATCAAATCCGATGCCGCACGGTTGGCAGTCGCTGCTGGATCGACTTGCGAAACGGTAGCTGGCAGCTCCCCGACGATAGTGGTGTCATCCCCAGGCATCTCGAAATGGTTACTCAGATCCAATATGGTGACATCCGCCGAATCGGACGCTGCTTGCTCCTCCTGTGTATACTCCCAAAAATACAAGGATTGGTCTGGCCGCTTACGATAGACGCGTAGTTCCGGCCCGCTGTCGGCATGCATGAGCGCGGGCGTCGGCTCGAACTCGCCTTGTAGATTAGAGATTAAATCGTAGGCTTGGCCACTGATTAATATTCCACCTGGCTGGGTGTCGGCGCCAAGCTGCATCGCAATTTGGACGCCGTGGCCCGTCAAGGACCCGCCCCCCAGAATAATTTCGCCGACGTGCAGCCCTAATCTGAAAAAGACGCGGTTTTCAGGTGGTAGCCCGCGATTGCGTACCATCATGCTGTGTTGGAATTTCAAAGCGCAGTCAACCGCGTGCACAATGGTAGAGAATTCGGCCAGAACCGCCGTATGCGATCGACCGATAACGTTGCCTCCGAGGTGCTTGATCTGGCTCGCGAGTGCGGACTTATAGTTGCTGAGAATTCCTAGCCAAACTTGCATGCGTTGGTCATTGCCGGCGCCGATGGTCACCGCCTCGGCGGCAAGCACCGCAGTAAGGCGTTTCTGCGAGATTGATGGCATCGCTTATTGCTCTTAGCTTTATCGCAATAATGCACGCCGAAGTTACCCCAGAATGCCGGAATATACTAGTTAGACGTCTGAAAGGTGTCCCAAACCTATTTGAATTACAGATTGGCCCAGAACTGCCATTGGGAGGTGCGGCTTTTGATTATTGTAGTAGGACGGCATCAGGGGCTTGGCGCTATATGTAACGTCCTGATCGTGATGCTCTGCTCGCCGATTGCGAGGACATCGCCGTGACGGGCGGCTGTATGCTTTTTTAAAGGTTCGCCGTTGAGCAATGGCTCGCCCAATCCAAAGGAGCTTAATAAATAGTGGCCTTGGAGCCGCTCGACGGCCACCTTGGGGTTTTGCTGCGCGGCGCCGGGCAGGGAGACGCCGCAATCCAAATCGCTGCCGATCAAAATTTGCCCGGCGCCCAACACCCAAACACGGTGGATTTCCTCGCGCAGACCTGTCCAGATTGCCGCGGTGGACGCGAAGCCCGGTTCGTCCAGGATGTCGCTGTCCAGCGCAATGCGCAGCACCGGATCAAGCGCTTCAACCGCATCGACTATGAACCGGCAGTGGCCCTTTTGGGCCGGCTCCCGGCCACCACCAACGGAAATTTTGCAGCGGCCATCATGGAATACCAACTTCTGGGCCTGTTGCGAGACCAGCGGCTCATCATTCAGAAACGTTCCGTTCGCACTATCAAGATCGGTAATTGCAAAGACACCTTCCTGGAATTCGATCCGGGCGTGCCTGCCTATACGCGATACCTGGGGGTGGGTCACGCCAACGGCGATTGGTTGGCTGCGAACCATGCGGCCGATCGCCAATTCACCGCTGATGACAGCCATTACCGGGCCATCGGGCGTATCAAATTGCAATGCACCAACTTCCAGTTGGTTTGCCTCGTTCGCCAGCGGTTTAGGGTCCGCTGTCACGGATGGCTTCGTTATGATCAGTCTATAAACGCGGGCCGGTTCGGCAATGTTCTTCAGGTCCATAAGGCCCATTGCCTCGATCGTCAAATTACCAGTAATGTTTGGATCGAAGGCGATCTGATCGTAAACACTGCCCGACAGCACGACGCCGCCGGGGTCCGCCAACGCCTCCAACCTGGCGGCAATATTCACCCCCTCGCCCAACAGATCATGCTTGTTAACCACCACATCGCCCACGTTCAGGCCAATGCGGAACAGCATCTCGGGTCCAGCGTGTGGATTGTCGTTGCGCACATTGATGGCGACCTGCATGCCCTGGGCGCAAAGGGCGCTATTGCCCGCCGAGGGAAATTCTGCGACCACACTGTCGCCAGCCGTGAACATAATACGGCCGCCATAGTCACCAATGATAGCGTCAACAATATCGCGGCATTCATTCAATGCCGTGATGGTGCTGATGTGGTCCTGATGCATAAGGGCGCTGTAACCGACGATGTCGGCCGCGAGAATAGCACAAAGTTTTCTTTCCATGCCGGTATATAGGGCAATTTCCAGGTCAATTGTCAGACAGTGGCGTCGACGTAAATTTACTAAGTTATGTTAATAGAAAATGTTTGCTTCGCCACAATAGTATATCTGATCATGGCTCCTAGCGAGACAGTGAATGGGGTGCGAATGTCTCAATTGGAACTTTCGCTGCGCTTGCTGGTGCAATACGAGGGTCCGGTGTACGCGATCGCCGCGCTGTTCGGGTTGATGATCGGCAGCTTTGTGAATGTCGTGGTATTCCGGCTACCGAAAGGCATGTCTTCCGCGGCCGCCACCGAGGCCCATTGCGGCCACTGGCCAGTGCTTGGGGCCCGCTCAAAATGCCCTTCATGCAGGCGCGCTATCCACTGGTACGAGAACATGCCGGTGATCAGTTATTTATGGCTGAAAGGCCGATGTTCCGGTTGCCATGCGGTGATTTCGCCGCGGTATCCGCTGGTCGAGTTGTTGGTTAGCGCATTGGCAGTCTTGATAATATGGTATTTCGGCCTGACCTGGGCGGCACTGGCCCGGTTTGTTTTTTGTTGCCTGTTGCTGACCCTCGCCCTGATCGATCTGGAGCATTCCATTCTGCCTGACGCGCTGACGCTGCCGGCCATTTGGGTCGGCTTGTTGATCAATGCCTTTGCGCTTCTGGCGCCGGCGCAGGGTGCCATTCTGGGTGCAGCTAGCGGTTGGGGCAGTTTGGCGGTGATAAACCTTCTCTATAAATTGATGAGCGGCCGCGACGGTATTGGCCGGGGGGATTGGAAAGTAGCGGCGGCGATCGGGGCATGGCTCGGCTTCTCTGATCTGATGACCGCCCTATTTACAGCCTTTTTGATCGGCGGGCTCATTGGAATTGGTCTGTTGATAGGCTATCGTGGCGGTCGCCATTCCGCTGTGCCGTTCGGACCTCTTTTGGCTATCGGTGGGGTTTTTGCAGTATTTCTCGGTCCCGATCTTATGAACTGGTATTTGGAATGGGTAACCAAGGGCGCGCTGTGATTAGACCTGCTCCAGCGAGCGGTACTAAGTTTTTGCGCTCCGTCGAATTGATATGTCACCGTCAAGATTTTGGCCAGTCCTGGCCGGGAAGGTACGGTTGAACAATTTCACCATTGGCGCAAACATAATCGCCGCCGGCGCCACCGATCCAGGACTGCGGCGATCCGATAACGAGGACGCCTTCCTCATTGACCCAGGCCTTGGATTGGCTGTCTTGGCCGACGGCATGGGCGGACCTGGAGCCGGTGAGGTGGCGAGCAACGAAGCGATCGCAGCATTGCGGGAATATCTAGCCGAGCGCCAAAGGGAAGGCATGGTCCGAACCCAGACCGTAGACAGCGCGCTCACCACGCTGGAACAGGGGGCGCCGGACGAAGGGAGTGCGGGCGGCGGGCTGACCTCAACCCGGCGCATTTTAGAGCATGTTTTCGCGGCGATACTTCGCGCCAATGACCGGGTTTATAATATCAATCAAGACCTCGGATTGCCGCCGGAAAGATCGATGGGAACGACATTGACCGGCCTCCTTTGCGCACCCGACGACCCATCGAGCACGGTGGCCTTCCATGTCGGCGATAGCCGACTATATCGATTGCGGGACGGCCAGATCGAACAATTGACCCGGGATCATTCGCAGCATCAGGATTGGTTGGATAGTGGGCGACCCGGTGTGGAACCGCGAAAAAATATTTTAACCCAGGGAATCGGCCCGCAACCACATATAAACCCCTGGGTTTTTGCGCCGGCGTTTCGCCGCGGCGACATGCTGTTGCTGTGCTCCGACGGCCTGACGGACCTGGTGGACCAGGCGCAATTGCAAAGTCTGTTTTTGGATGCCGAGGGGATACGGCTTGATCTTACCTGCCAGACATTGATAGCGGCCGCTAAGGATCACGGGGGCAATGACAACATCACGGTTGTTCTCGTTTCGCGGCCGTGAGCAGATAATGCACCGCGCCATGGCAAGATGCGCTGGACTTGTTGAACGACATGTGGCGCATCTCCCGTGTTTTGATTAATACTGGGAACATGTACAGCCTGTTGAAAACATTGACGGATTCAATGGCTTGTGGTATAATGTAGTGGGTAAGTTGCTAAGAGCCCCAGCGATTTAATGGCAAATGTTATCAAGCTGCGGGCCCTGTAGACACGGTTTTTGGCTTGGCGGAGGCGACATGATGGGATGGATTGTCCAGGGTATTAAGATTGTGGCAGCCGTAGTTCTTGCTATGACGGTCTTGGCGGGGGCGGCGTTCGCCCAGACCAATTTGCCTTGGAGCACCCAGAGCCTGATTACGCTGACTGCTGAAGGGGAAAATATTAAGGACGTCATACGAACTATTCTGCGCAGTAATCGCATGGTGGCTATATTCAAGGGCAAAGTGGATGGCACCGTGGATCTAGATGAAGAGGACGTGCCGGCCCTGGGCATATTCAACAAGCTGATCAACGAATTCGATTTGCAGTTCGCCTTTGACGAGGGCACCAGGACGGTAACAATCCAGCCGAAACGCGTGGCGGCCAGGGTGGCGAAGGAAGCGGCTCCGATACGGGATTTTTTGGTTCCGCAATACGTCAGTTTCACGGTTATCCAGTCGGTGTTGCAGAAATTTGGCTTGGGCGCGGCTGGTATTACCTATGACGAAGCCTCCGGTACGATTTCCTTATTGGGAAAGGCCGGCCGAATTCAGGATATCAAGGTGCTGATTGAGCAACTTGATAAATCCGCGGAAGGCCGCCAAGAGCGCGAAATGGTCGACCTGAGGTCGAAATACGAGGGCAAACTCTACACTCAACTTTTGAGCGCCAAGGTCAAGGTTATCCGCCTGCGTTACGCCAGTGTCGGCGCGACGACCAAGACCTTCCAAGGTAAGAGCATTTCTGTCCCGGGGATCGAGGACACCTTGCAGGCCATCCTTGGGGTCAAGGTTCAAAAATCAGGCGGCGCAGATGCGGGCCCGAGCCAAGCCGACCTGGCCTTCAGCAACCGGGGAAGTGCCGCGGCGGGCAGCCAACGAGACTTGGGGTTGAACCAGGCATCGGCACTTTTCCGCCTCAAGCAACTAACCCGGCCGACCATTTCAATCGATCAACGGACCAATTCGGTTATCGTGCGCGGCAGCGCGCTTGCCATCGCGGAGGTGGAGGCGGTTATTCGCCAGCTCGATCAGCCGCAGAAGATGCTCGAAATCCAGGTGGTCATCTTGAATGCCGCCAAGGGCGTCACGGAACAACTCGGCATCGATTTCCGCGCGCTGCGCAGGCAAAAGAATAACAAGAGAGGTTTTGGCATAGACACGGGCACCTCCGGCGGACAGGCGTCGACCACGTCCGTGGGCTCGGATGCTGTCACTTTGCTCCCAGGCACCTCCCCCAGCGATTTGCTGGCCTCGTTTATTGTCGCCAACAGCAAAAATTTTCTGCAAGTTCAGTTGGCGGCCCTATCGGCGGATAACAGGTCACAGGTCATTGCCTCGCCGAAACTGATTACCCTCGACAACGTCTCGGCCAGCATCACACGCAGCGCGAGCATTTTTGTTCAAATTCCCGAAAGTGGCAGCCTCGGACAGGATTTGAAGGAAGTCCAGACCGGCTTAAGCATAAACATTTTGCCGACGGTGGTGCCCTCCGACGTTGCCGGTCAGGAACAGTTCGTGCGCCTGTCGTTCAATGCCACGAATTCGGCGCCTGCCGCTACCTCCCTTGGGCAGATCAGTGTCACCGCACAGGAGATCCAGACCGAAGTGCTTATTCCCGACGGTGGGACTTACGTGGTGGGCGGCTTATTCGACGATGCGCGAAGCGAGCAAGTCAGCGGCTTGCCGGGCCTGCGCGAGCTTCCCATTATAGGCCAGTTGTTCCGGTCAAATTCATCATCGGATGCGCTTGAGGAGACAATTTTCCTGATAACGCCGCGTATCGTGCAATCGGAAGATTTGCTTTCCAAGGACATCGCGACGCGCGTCGGTACCCGCGAATATATGAACCGGCAGCAGGCGGCGATGGACCGGCTGAAGATGGATATAACTACGCCCAAGGACAATTTTCCCCACGCGTTGCGTCATCTGGTCGAGGATGAATAGGGGCGGCGGTGGACGGGCATGCTTGGCAGGGTAATCATACCCCTGAACTGGATGGTTGGCAGTTGTGCGCTGGCCTTGGCCCTTGCCGGGCCGAAACTGCTGGATACCTTTCTGGACAGGGTCAACAAGACCGAGGCAGTCAATGCGGCAGGGCAAATTGCGGAAGGGCAACAGGCATATTACGCGTTGCAAAATCGCTACCAGGAATTTCCCCGTCATGCTGCCAAGAAGACCCTGGCAAATCTGAACGTTCAACTTAGTCGGGATTTGAACAGCTATGACTATGACGGGTTCTATGGTGATGATGGGGCGTATGTGGTCCGTGCCATGACGCGGCCCGGCGCACTGCGGCCGCGCAATTCTATTCTGCCCGACTATCGCCGGGTCGGGGTCTATCATCTGGTGCTGCCTGCATCAGGCGGCATCAAGCCAAAACTGCAATCGGGGTGGGTGAAATTTTCGGGCAAAAAACCGGGCATTCTCAGCAAATTCATCGATTGAGACGGAATGGTGCCGTGTACAGCTGGACAATATCAGGCTTTAACCGCGTCATCGTGAAGCGCGCCATGGTATTGGCGGCCGCGTTGCTGCTGGCGGTGGCCTGCGCCAAGCCGGATGAAAATTTCAAGCCGCTCCCCAAGGGCGCCGGCCAGGGCGATCAGGAGGAAAAAACTAAGTCGCCGGAAAAGACGGTGGCGCCGCTGCGCGTGACCGCGCCGTTGTGGCGCAAGGGTGATGAATGGAAATACAGCGACGGCTATGGCCTGCGGGTCACAGGTGTTAACGGTAACGTAACAATCTTCCAACGCACGGACGATCCTAAACAATGGTTCTCGCGGCATGGTTTTCTTCGCGAAGAAGCACAATCCCGCAATGGCTACCGCAAGGTGGTCTTCCGCTCGGTGCCGCCCTCCAGCGGCCTTGAATTGTCTGCCGACAATGGGCTGGTTTTCACCCGCGAATATTTACTGAACGACCAACTCAGGGTGCACCAAACTTCGTGGGTGGTGGAGGGGCGGGAAACCATTTCGGTGCCGGCGGGAGAGTATGATTGTCTGGTCATCGTCATGCGGACGCGCAGCCTGCGCTCGGGCTGGAAGGGTTTCGAGCGCTGGTGGTATAGTCCAAAAATCAAGCATTATGTCAGAATGGAGTATAAGTATGGCGGCCAGCAGATGTCATCTCGGGTTTTGGTGTCTTACAACATTATGAAAGGACCATAAATCACTGTGAATTCACCATAAATACTCCTATATATTATTTCGGCATACAGTAAATTGCGTCATACAGTTAAATTGTGGGAGAGGATGCTACAGGGCGGCGCGTCTATCGAAGATCGCCGGGAATAAAGTAAGGCGAAATATATGTAATGGAGGAAGTCAATGGACCTAAAGCATCATAAGAAAAATTGGCGGGCAAAAGGTGAGAAGGGTTTCACCCTGGTCGAACTGATGGTCGTCGTGGCTATCATTGGCATCTTGGCATCGCTGGGTCTGCCGCAACTGTTCCGTTACGTACGCAGCGCCGAAGCAACAGAAGCCGTCAACATGTCCGGTTCGATCGCGCGTAACCTGCTGTCCTATCAACAGTCGCGCGGGCTTACGGCCGCCGATGCCTCGACCGTTTTAAACCTTTCCTTCGCCTCACCCTCAGGTACCCCTGCAGCGCCGGCAGGCGCAACCGGCAATAATCTCGATGTCTTGATGCCGCAGTTGCAATTGCCGGGGGATCATGAGTTCAACTATACGATTGCCACCGCGGTTGGTACTTCTGGCGCCGGGACTGGCGTGCTGGTCTTCTGCATCCTGGCGACAAAAATTACGGCGATCACGAACACTGTTTTGTATTCCTCACATGCTTCGGCGCAGGCGACTTGGAACCGTCATTATAGCAACACGGCTTACGTCACCGAGGCGGAGGAAGCACACGCTGCGGGCGGATATTGCGACACTGCAGGCGCCGTGGTTGCCGCGTTCGGTACCTAGGCACAGGGCAAGGAATTAGGCCGACCTCACTGCATTTGGATGAAGCCGGTGGAAGCCTGATTACGGCCCCATCCCGCTGGGATGGGGCGCGTTACCAAGGCAGGCACGAACCGTGTGCCTGGGGGGCAGATTGAGCCAGCAGGGACGGCAAACGGAACGGTATGTGGGCTGGGATCTGATCGGCACCGGTGGCACGGCAAACGTTTACCGGGTCGAGGACACGGAACTCAGGCTGTCGGTCGCGATCAAGTTGCTGAACGAAACCTACCGTCACGACAAAAAATTATTGCAAGGCCTTCGCCACGAAGTTCTGATTTCGCGGCGTTTGCGCCATGAATACATATGTCCCATCCATGACATTTATGAAGGTGGGCGCGGCTTCGGCATCGTCATGGATTTGCTAAGCGGCACAACCCTGCGCGACTGGATGAACAGCAATAGCGACGCCTTGTTGGACACCATACCGCGCCGCCTAGTGCTGCTGCGCAAAGTAGCCGAGGCCCTGTCGGTGGCGCATGCGCACATCGTCCACCGTGATCTCAAGCCGTCCAATATCTTCCTTCACACCGGCGACATCGAACAACCGCTGATCCTGGATTTTGGCATCTCGGTCATAACCACGGGAGCAGAGGAGGGGTTTGGCGGCGGCACCCTGAAATATATGGCGCCGGAACAGGCTGAACCGCCCTATCAGGTCGATAGCCGAGCCGATCTGTTCGCCTTTGGCGTGCTGGCCTATGAGTTGCTTTCGGGCGGCCGGCTGCCGGCCAGTTCCCTGGTCGATTTCTTTAAAACCCGTGTGCTGCCGCGCGTCCCAATTTCCGAAATCGTGCCGCCAAGCCAATTTTGCACCACGATCCCGCCGTCGTTGGATCGGATCGTTTTGCAATTGTTGAGCTACAATCCCGGCGACCGCCCCGCCACGGCGGCGGAAGTTCTTGACGTGTTGCGCGGCGTCGAATTTGGGGGGGGTCACCCGCCGATATCTTCTGATCGGCGCGGGGAACGTGTTGCGGTTCCTGCCGGCGAGTATTTCATCGGCTCCGGCCCCGCGGCGAATAATGTCGAGGAACAGCCCATGCGCCGGGTCGTGCTATCGGCCTATGAAATCGATATGGCGCCGGTCAGCGTGGCCGCTTACCGTGCGTTTCTCGATCACACGGGATACCAGCGCCCCGCCCATCTCGACCTTACGGGCGCCTCGGACAACTTGCCGGTCAACGGTATATCCTGGCATGACGCGATGGCCTTTGCGAACAACGTCGGCGGCACCCTGCCAAGCGAAGCGCAATGGGAAGTAGCGGCGAAGGCGGGCGAGCGGTTGCTGGAGTTCCCATGGGGCGACAAGCCACCGTCGGCCACGGTCGCCAACATAAATCACACCGTCGGTGCGCGAACGGCAATCAAATCATATCCCGCGGGGAAAAATGCTTGGGGCCTTTGGGACATGTGCGGCAATGTATGGGAATGGTGCCGCGATGACTGGGACCCGGCGATGTATCGCAGTATGAAACCGGGTACTATTGATCCGGTGTGGGCAATTGGCTCAAATGACAAATCCATAAGGGGAGGCAGCTTTGAGAGTTTCGAGGAAATGGGACGGTGTGCCTTTCGTCAGTTCGCGCCGGTTGAGGAGCGGCGACATGACATCGGCTTTCGTGTCACATACGAGGCGTGATACAACGCGCCGCTGGGCCTAGGCCTTGCGCACGCCAACCACCATCCGGCTCGAAGTTACCAGCCATGATGGCACCTCGAAAATTTTTGAACGTGATGGCTTGCTGGGCGAATATCGGATTTGCCGGCAAACCATTGACCAAATCGCCAGCGAGCACAATTTCGTCATAGACGATCCCCACATTTCCAGGCGCCATTGCTCGTTCGTCTGGAATGGCACCGCGGATTGGTTGCTGCAGGATCTGGGTAGTAGAAAAGGCACAAAATGTTGTGACCAACCGGTTCTGGAGGAAATAGTGGTGCGGAGTGGCGCCGAGATCAGGGTTGGCGATAGTCTCGTGCGGATCCAATTTGGCCCTCCGAACGACCGGCCCTGGCGGCGACCTACCGTCGGCCGCCCGCGGCGCGAGGATGACGGGCGCAAGTTGATCAATCCAACCTACGACAGCGGCGTCGCTGCGCTGGAAGCCTGGCATTCAAGCGGCGACGATGAAACCGTCATTAATATTAGCGGCCAGGCGGACGGCGCCGCCAATGCCGATGCCAGTGCCAATTCGGATGCGGATGTAACGATCATGGGCAGGTCGGACCACCAGGGGCCGGATGCGACAATAATTAGCGCGCCCGCCTCCGAGGGTTTGGATGCCACGCTGATCGGGGCGCCCGCGACGTTAAAAACGGCCGTGGTGGACGCCACGGTAATCGGCGGCCTAGCCAAGGGGCAGCCCGACAGGCCAATTTCGACTGTTGATACCGGTGTCGGGCAGACAATTAGTGACGACGGCGCCACGATTATCACTGATCCCGGCCAGAGACTGGGCGTAACCGCCGTGTCCAGCGCGATCCACATTGGCATGCCGGACACCGGCCGCGGCAAAACCCTGTTGGAGGAATTGAGGCTGGCCGGGCTGTTGAATGCGGAGCAGGCTAAGTTGATCGAGAGTAAAGCCAGGAAATCTGGCCGGACGGTGTTTTCCAGGGTGGTTGATGACACTTCGTTGACCAATCAATCAGCCATTCACCAATGGGCCGCGGAGCGGGCAGCCTGTCGCACGATCACGAAGGGCCAGGAACTTCAGGAGGCGGTGCGGGAGGCCGATTGGCTGCCGCTGCAATCGGCGGAAGACGCGGGCATCCTGTTGCTTGAAACCGGTGACGACGCTGGCGTCGAATACGCCACGATGGATCCGTTCGATGTAATGAAACGTGACTGGGTGGCGCGTTGCGAAAAGCGGAATACCATCCGCCCGGTTCTTGTTTCACCTGCCATATTCCAGGATGCATTGAAGCGATTGCAGCGTGATTTTAAAAGCGACGGCGAGGAAGAAATTGGCGTCGTGATCGAAATGGACTGGGAGCAGGCGGAAAAGGTACGCGAAACCCTGGAAACTCAGGGTATACCGGTGATCGTGGACTTCATCTTGGTCAACGCCCATGCCGCGGGAACCTCGGATATCCACGTTGAACCAACTGAAAAGAACCTGATAATCCGCAATCGGGTCGATGGTATTCTACACCAGGAGGTGGTTATGCCCGCCGCCCTGCATCCGGAGGTGGCTTCGCGGATCAAGATCCTTTCGGGCATGGATGTGGCGGAAAAGCGGCGGCCGCAGGATGGCCGCATCTCCATCAATATTCGCCAGAGCCCCATCGATGTCCGCGTTTCGACCTTTCCCACCGTGTACGGAGAAAAGATCGTCATGCGTCTGTTGGATCAAAGCAGCCTGATGCCATCGCCGAACCATCTTGGGCTGGGGCCGCGCGAATTAGCCACGTTGATTGACGGGCTCAATGCGCCTTACGGGCTGATCATGTTGTGCGGGCCAACCGGATCAGGCAAGACCACAACCCTGTATTCCTGCCTTGGCGCCATAGACAAAACCACGAAGAATGTCCTGACGGTTGAGGATCCGGTCGAATATCGGCTGGAAGGCGTGCATCAGATGCAGGTCAACCAAAAGATAGGCCTTACGTTCCAACAGGGCCTTCGTAATATCTTGCGCCAGGATCCCGATATTATCATGGTTGGCGAATGCCGAGACCAGGAAACGGCGGAAATGGCCATTCAGGCGTCGTTAACCGGCCATACCGTCTTTTCCACTATCCACACGAATGATGCGATCGGCGTCGTATCCCGATTGTTGGACATGAACATTGATCCATTTCTGGTCGCCACGGCCATGACCCTGGCGATCGCGCAAAGGCTAGTCCGGGTAATCTGTCCTGAATGCAAGACCCTGGTCGATGGCCGCGACATCATTGAGAAGCTGAAGACCGATGGTGTATCCGATGCCAAGCTGGAGCTGCTAGGCATAGAAATTGATCCGGAACTGCAATACGCCACTGGCCACGGGCACGATTGCAACCATTGCCGAGGCAGCGGATATCTTGGCCGACGGGCGGTATTTGAAGTGTTTCAAATGACCAACGAATGCCGACAGATTGTAATGACGGAACCCTACAACGCCGACGAATTGCGCGCCCTGGCGGCGCGCGACGGCCTGAGTAACCTGGTGCAATCTGGCCTTGATCTGGTGGAACAAGGTATAACCACGCACGAAGAGGTGATCCGCGTGCTTGGCGAAACCAACTAATGGCGGCAGTCAAAACAGGCCATTTGCTTATCTTCACGCGCCAATTTGCCTCGATGATCTCCAGCCGCCTGCAATTGGTGGACGTTCTGACAAACCTGGCGCGGGAAACGCCGCAGCGGCCCCTTCGTCGTGCTATTGAAGAGATCTCGGATGATGTCCAGCGGGGCGTCGATTTCGGCGACGCCTTGGCATATTACCCACGCATATTTGACGACATATTCGTCAACGTGGTCAGGGCAGGCATGGAATCCGGCCAACTTGACGATTCATTGATCCAGATGGCGGTCTATCTAGAGCGCCTGGACGAAATCCGCCGCAAGGTGCGCGGGGCACTATCCTATCCAATGTTCATGTTTTTGGCGTTTTTCGGCGTTTTCAATGGCATGGTTACCTTTATTCTTCCGCGGTTCGAGAAGATGTTTAAGACCTTCGATTCCGAACTGCCATTGCCGACGACGATGATGCTGAACATCGGCGAATTCTACACCTCCAATTGGCAGTTTATTTTTCTGTCCATTTTTAGCGCCATCGCGGCCTTCGTGTTATGGATATCGAACGAGGCGGGCCGTCGGATTTGGGATCAACTGAAATTGTCCATCCCGGTGGTTGGGCGAATATGGCGTATGGGCGCGCTGTCTCGTTTTCTCAGAACGATGGCCGTGCAGGTGCACAACACGGTACCTCTGCTCGATTCCCTCCGGCTATCCGCCTCGGCCTCCGGCAATGCTTATATAGAGGAAATCATTCTCGACATCGCGGATGAAATTGAGAGAGGCTCGGGTATAGCGGCCACTTTTCGTGAATACGATGTCTTCTCGGGCATCGTGTTGCAAATGATCACGGCGGGCGAGGAGGCCGGCATTCTTGATGAAATGTTGCTCTCGGCAGCGAGCTATTTTGACAGCATGTTGGCGGATCAGATCGAAACCGCGACCAACCTTATCAACCCTATACTGACCGTGGTCATTGGCGCCGGCATCTCCGCGATGATGCTTGCCGCCTTTTTGCCCGTCCTCAATCCGCCGACTATGTAGACTGATTAACTTTGGGCGGCGGGATCCGGCGGCGCGGTGAATTAGTCCATTCTTAGGGTCTTGCCCATAATATCAACTTCGCAGGGGGTTCTGCAGAGCCGCGAGCGATAGATCCACGAAAGAGCAAACCATAGGAAACGGTGGGACGTAAAGTCCTAGGCCTGCACGCTACACACTAGTGATAACGGCGGCAGGACTGTCGTGTGGAGAAATATCATGGCACAGTGATGGCCATTTATTGTGGGCAAGCATGACGCCAGCGTTGACCATCACGCGTCCCTGGGTGCAGGTCAAAAGGACCGCACCTTTGTTATTAAATGGCATAGCGGGATAGAGCGCGCAATACCACAAATTATCGTTGTGTGCCTGGGCTTCATCGCCGTTGCCCTATGGGGAAACATTACCGCCGAGCTAAGCCGCTTTATTTGACGGTTGCGATAGCGTCCAACTGCGGCGGATCAGCTTAGCGAAATAGCCCTCGACCGGCCGCATGCCGGGATAAAAAAGCACCAATCAGACTTGCATCTGAATAGCTTAGCGGTCCGACCCTCACGGATGGTTGCCATCCGTGAGGATCAAAATACCACGAGGCTTTGAAGAATAGTGGTGCGCAAGACACCAAGCCGAAGGACTCTTCTGATTGGCGGGACACCATAGCTGGAGCCTATTTTGCTTAATTCTGCTCGAGAGCAACTTCTATAGGTTATCCATTTTCTGGTCGACAGCTACCGCCTGTTTGCCTGTGCCATTAAACAGCATCAGAGAGCGAATGCTGAGAATATTGTTCACCCAACCCGCCATAGCCTTGGCCTCGCCCTTGTTCATATAAGGACCGACCTGCAGCCTTTTGTAGCTGCGTCCGCCAAGGTTGACTTGCTGCGTGGTCACCTTGATGCCCCGTGCCTTTAGCTTAGCATGGATCCGATCCACATTGTTCAAATTGCGGAATAGTCCCAATTGGATATGATAATTGCCCCGAGCTTTCAATTCTGCCACCGGTTCGGGCTTCTTTTCCGTCAATTCCGCCTTTATCGTGACGGGCTCGGTTTTTTTCTCGGCCAATAAAGGCTTCATCTCGACCGGTTCGGGCTTATTCTCAGCCAAACTGGTTTTCAATTCGACAAGGTCTAGTTTTTTCTTAGCCAAGATGGGCTTCTTTTCCGTCAATTCCGCCTTCATCGTGACGGGCTCGGTTTTTTTCTCGGCCAATAAAGGCTTCATCTCGACCGGTTCGGGCTTATTCCCCGCCAAACTGGTTTTCAATTCGACAAGGTCTAGTTTTTTCTTAGCCAAGATCGATTTTGCGTCCGTCAATTCGAGTTTCGTTTCCGCCAATTTCGGCATGTCCGCGTTTGCCGGCGCAATCATTGCCTTCAACACCGCCAATATCGAAACGCTGTTTTCCTGCCTTTGCGGCATTGCCCCGGCCGCCAACTGCTTGGGCGCGAGGGCCTTCGCCTGGGCCGGAATGGGCTTGGCATCCGTGGGCGCCAATGCCGCCGTGACGCGCGGCGTTTTCACCTCGCCATGGTACTGCTGTGCCAACCTTTGCCCGCGTAGAATATCTGCTTTGTTCAAGCCCTGGCGCAAAACACGTAGATTAGCGATTGCCTGCACGTTGCGTTGCGATGCAGCCAAGCTGAACCACTTATAAGCCACGACCGCATCTATCGGGATGCCGAGGCCATCCCGGTAGATAACACCTAAATTGTTTTGTGACTGGACTTCCCCAGCCTTTGCGGCACGCTCATACCACTTGTGCGCCTCCAGGAAATTTTGCGGTACGCCGCGGCCAAGATGCGCCATCAGTCCCAACTGAAACTGTGCTTCGGCATTGTCTTGTTTTGCCAGGGTAAGCAGTTGGCTATGCGCTGTTTGAAATGAACCGGTCCGTAGAAGCTCAGCCACATCGCGGTAATTGGCCGCAGTCGCGATATGGCCGTGCATGGATACGACGGTGACGAAGAAAAACGCAGTCAGTGCCCGGTAACCATTGGTCATTGGATTCCCCTCATTTCGAATCACTCCCGATTCTGAGGGGATTATAGAGCATAGCTTTACCAAAAACACAATAAACAATTTTAATCTTATGATATAAATGAGTAATTCATGGTTTTCCTGGATCGGGGTAGCTGACGACATCCGCGGCGCATCGGCTGCCATTGCCGATCGGACGGAACAAGAGAGCATAACGCTATTCTGGACGGTGGTCCGTCAAGTGAACTATATCGCGAAATTATTGGAGATATATTGTATCCACTGATGTAGTCGGCTATTCGCATTTAGTGGCGGCCGATGGCGGTGCCGATATTGTCGCTGCGGGTAAGGGTGGCTCCTGGAATATGCCGGATTAAGTTACGCGAACAGCGCGCAAGAGAAGAGATGCCGCCATGGACATTGATTTTTCTCTCGGTTCCCTGATGGTGATGATTTTCTTCGGCCTGGTGGGCTTCGTTTATTTCAAGCGTGGTAAAACAGACGGTCCCGCAAGCCACATGGTCTACGGCGCCATACTTTTAGTCTACCCTTATTTTATTATGGAAACTCTACCAATGCTGCTCGTTGGACTGGCGGTTCTGGCTTTGTCACATTTCCTCAGATTTGGCTGAAATTAAATTTCGAGCGAAGCGGGAGGCGCTGCTTGAAGCACTGGCGGTGCTACCTGCGGCGATGGCCGGGAGCTTGGCATTGTGGTACAGACTTGCTGCAAAATAAGGGTCCCCCGAGAATAAAGTTACTATAAATTAGGTAGTCAAAGAATTCAAAAAGCAGGAGCAAGAACAAAACAAAATAGCGGCGATAAAACAGCAAAAGGAAGGTGAAGACGCCAATCCAGAATATGCGCTTAAAGGTTATTACATGCTTTATATATCTGTAAAAGGGTGTAATAAATTGAGTTACGGATATATTGATAGCAATCAAATGAAGAACGCTAAATCTAAAATAAGCGCTATCCAAAAACATTTTGAAAGCACATATAAGTTAGATACTGACGCCGCTTGGGACTCCGTCGCTACCGGTTGGGATGAAAAATTCGGCGCATCTTTTACGGCGTTGGCGGCATTGGGAAGTTATAGTGAGAAATTAAGCGGTATGCGCCGCTTGCAAAATATTACTTTAAGTTCATATGAAGTACCCGGCGGAAAAAAGAGAAAGCGGGAAAAGGATTTCTAACGGCAGAAACTAAGAAGAGAAAACTCATACAAAAGTGTCCCCGTGAATGTGTCCGTAAGAAATACAAAGGGTGTTTAGTGAAACTCCACCCGGTTTCCACTGCTAATCATACTCCCCATCTACAGAAGGAACCAATATGTCCATTGATCAGTTCACTCTGACAAAAGGTCAGATTCGCAAACTCAATGCTCTCCGTAAGAGCGTCGGTGATGATATCGCTGAGGAAGCATTTGGTAAGTGGATGAAAACTCAGTCCAAGACCCCCAAGGAAGTCCGTGACCCTGTCGCAGACGCACTCGTCGCAGCACTCACGAACCTCAAGGATGACAAGAGAATCCGCCTGGGAGGAAAGGGGTACGTCGTTCGTCGTGCAAAGGGTAAGGGTGCTTCAGGGTTCGTTGCTCAGAAGGTCACCTGAGAGAAGATCTCCACACCAGAGTCCCTATCTCACACATTTCCCGTCAGACTTCCCCTATGAAATATCTGACTGCCACCATATGCCTGACCCTCGCCGTCCTTCTGGGAAGTGCTGGAGAGGTATGGAGTGCTGATTTCCAAAAGGGAGTTGCCGCATACCAAAGTGGTGATTACACAACTGCTCTGCGTGAGTGGAAACCACTTGCCGAACAGGGACTTGCCTCTGCCCAGTACAATCTGGGTTCGTTGTATCTACAAGGAAAAGGTGTTCCACAGGACGATAAGACTGCGGTGAAGTGGTTCAGACTTGCTGTCGAACAGGGGGATGCCGATGCCCAGTACAATCTGGGTTTCATGTACCGAAACGGATACGGTGTTCCCCAGAACGATGAGACTGCGGTGAAGTGGTACAGACTTTCTGCTGAACAAGGAAATTCTACTGCCCAGTACAATCTGGGTGTGATGTACGAAAGCGGAAGAGGTGTTCGTCAGGACGATAAGACTGCGGTGAAGTGGTACAGACTTGCTGCTGAACAGGGGAATGCCGATGCCCAGTACAATCTGGGAAATTTGTCTTATTTTGGGAGAGGTGTTCCACAGGATAATGTCTATGCCTATATGTGGTGGAATATTGCCGCATCGTCTGGGGACAAGGATGCGGTCAATAATAGGGACATCGTTGCGGGAAAGATGACCCCTGCCGACATCTCCACCGCACAAAAACTTGCCCGTGAATGTGTCCGTAAGAAATACAAAGGGTGTTGAGTAGAACTCTACTCTGACTCCCCATCCCCCACATTTCCTGTCAGAGTTCTCGAATGAGACACATCCTGGCATCGGTGGTCCTGTTGGTCCTTCTGTTTCCCGCACTCGCAATGGGGGAGACGGTCAAGTATCAGGACCTGGTGCAATGGGAAGGTCTTCACTACAAGAAGTACACCAATGTTCCGTTGCGGTTCATCGTCCCACGATTAACGGAGGTAATATTTAACAGACCTACCCAAGTCTTTTTGGTGTGTCAGTTCTATTTAGACAAACGGGATACGCAAAACCCTCATACGCACCAAAAAACTTTGGAATAGGGATACTGAAATTCAATTAGGTGGTTCGGTATCCCCTTATCCCCGCATCCATTTCAACTCGAATTTTCCAATCTCAACACCGTATTCTTGAGTCTTCACGTTCTCAATTTGGTGTTCTCGTTGTCTGTATCTTTTGAGAACAGAAAAGACATTCGTATTCTTCCACTAATTTCCCCTACTCGTTTTGATACCTCTCTCGTTGAGGTAATAGGAAATCCTTCGATATCCCATTCCATCATCGTGAAGAGACTTAATGAGGTCGTAGGTCTTCTGTTGGGATTCAGACCATCTGGTCGAGTTGTAGTCACTTAGGAGGTTATTTGACCCGAATGACACTCTAAAACACAGATATTGGGAAAATTCATCGGAAAAATAATCACTGTTCCTAACTACTCGACTGTCACCGACTTGGCGAGGTTCCGGGGCTGATCCACGTCGGTCCCTTTGATGACCGCCACGTGGTAGGCCAGAAGCTGAACGGGAATGGCATAAAGAATTGGC
>Ga0315339_1000849_pt1 | contig 32035 bp, 32 predicted proteins | sample ASW17metaG_FD_204514 | JGI IMG/M metagenome (GOLD analysis project Ga0315339, IMG submission 204514) | Ammonia-oxidizing marine archaeal communities from Pacific Ocean, United States - ASW #17 | ecosystem: Environmental > Aquatic > Marine > Oceanic | place: USA: California | collected 2016-12-05 | reverse complement strand
AGGAATTCCTCGGAGAATATCCGGTCTTCGACGGTGCGGCCGGTTTCGCCAGCCTCGGATGCGGCGCGGATGGAAAGCAGTTGCCGCTGGTAGTTCCATTCGTAGATCGCCTGCGCGGCGTCCAGCCCTTCGTAGCATTGCAAGCGGATCAGTTGCGTGTCGCGCACGGCGGCCAGAACGCGGGCGACTTCGGTTTTGCCGACGCCTGCCGCGCCCTCTAGCAGCAAGGGGCGGCCAAGGGTCAGCGCCAAATGGATGGCCATCGCCAAGTCGTCAGAGGCCACATAGCCCTGTTCTGCCATTGCAGTTTGAAGCGCGTTCCAGGTCATAGGATAATCCCGAAAGGGGCTGCCCCGCGTGCGGAGCAGCCCAAGGTGCCTAGGTCAGTCATGCAGACCCAGGTCATTGGCGGTTTTCCAAATCCGCCAATGGTCGTGCGGCATGTTGGTGTGCCGATTGCCAAAGGGACGGAAGGCATCCTGCACCGCGTTCGAGAAACACGGAACACCGCCGACATGCGGGCTTTCGCCGACGCCTTTTGCACCGATCGGGTGATGCGGGCTTGGCGTGACGGTGTGGTCGGTTTCGTAGTTGGGAACCTCAAACGCCGTCGGCAGGAAAAAGTCCATCAAGGTGCCGGTCTTGACGTTGCCAAGCTCATCATAGGCAATCTCTTGCCCCAGTGCGACGGCGAGTGCTTCGGTCAGGCCACCGTGGATTTGCCCCTCGATGATCATCGGGTTGATCCGTGTGCCGCAGTCATCCAGCGCGTAAAAGCGACGAATGTCCGGCACGCCGGTGTCAACGTCGATGTCCATCACGCAGACATAGGCGCCGAACGGATAGGTCATGTTCGGCGGATCATAATAGCTGACCGCCTCTAGCCCCGGCTCGATGCCCGGAATGGCCTGATTATAGGCGGCATAGGCGATTTCCTTCATCGTCTTGAACCGCTCTGGTGCGCCTTTGACCACGAATCGGTCAACGTCGAATTCGACGTCATCATCGTGAACTTCCAGCAGATAGGCCGCGATCATCTGTGCCTTGGCGCGGATTTTGCGACCGGCCATGGCGGTGGCTGCACCGGCAACAGGCGTTGAGCGCGAGCCATAGGTGCCAAGGCCATAGGGCGCGGTATCAGTGTCACCCTCTTCTATGGTAATCGAATCCGCCGAGATGCCGATTTCAGTGGCAAGGATTTGCGCAAAGGTGGTCGCGTGACCCTGCCCCTGACTGATGGTGCCCAACCGCGCAATCGCCGACCCGGTTGGGTGAATGCGGATTTCGCAGCTGTCGAACATGCCCATACCAAGGATGTCACAGTTCTTGACCGGCCCGGCCCCGACGATCTCAGTGAAAAACGTCAGGCCAATGCCCATGAGGCTGCGGGTTTCGCCGCGCTTGAAGGCCTCGACACGTTCGGCCTGTTCAGCACGCAGACCTTTGTAATCGACCGCCTCTAGCGCCTTGTCCCAGGCGGTGTGGTAATCGCCGCTGTCATATTCCCAGCCCAGCGCGGACTGATAGGGGAACTGTTCCTTTTTGATAAAGTTGATGCGGCGCAGTTCTGCCGCGTCCATGTTCAGCTCTATCGCCAGAACTTCGATCATGCGCTCGATGAAATAAACTGCCTCGGTGACCCGGAAGGAACAGCGATAGCTGACACCGCCGGGGGCCTTGTTAGTGTAAACACCGTCGACGGCCAGATAGGCAGTCGGGATGTCGTAGGACCCGGTGCAGATGTTCATGAAGCCAGCGGGGAACTTGGTGGGGTCGGCGCAGGCGTCAAAGCCACCATGGTCAGCGACCACGTGACAGTGCAGGCCGGTGATCTTGCCCTCTTTCGTGGCGGCGATCTTGCCGGTCATGTGATAGTCGCGGGCGAATGCCGTCGACATCAGGTTTTCCATCCGGTCCTCGACCCACTTGACCGGCACGCCGGTCACGATGCTGGCCACGATGGAACAGACATAGCCGGGATACACGCCGACCTTATTGCCAAAACCGCCGCCGATATCGGGGCTGACGACGCGGATGTTATGTTCTTCGATACCGGACAAAAGCGAGGCAACCGTGCGCACCACATGTGGTGCCTGAAACGTACCATAAAGCGTCAGCTTGCCGTTGACCTTATCCATCGACGCAACGCTGCCGCAGGTTTCCAGCGGGCACGGATGGGTGCGGTGGTAATACATGCTTTCGGTCGCGACGACGTCGGCATTGTCCATCACCTGGTTGGTTGTTTCCTCTTCGCCCTGTTCCCAGGTGAAGATGTGGTTGTGATGCTTGCGGGGGCCGTGGGCACCTTCGGTCTGGCCCGCCAGGTCTTCGCGCAGAACCACATCGGATTTCAGCGACTCCATCGGGTTGGTGATGACCGGCAGTTCCTCGTATTCGACTTCGACCAGCTCGACCGCGTCGGCGGCCACATAGCGGTCACGCGCCACGACAAAGGCAACCTCTTGCCCCTGAAACAGCACCTTGCCATCGGCCAGCACCATCTGTTTGTCACCGGCGAGTGTCGGCATCCAATGCAGATTTAGCGGCGCGAGGTCTTCGGCGGTCAGCACGGCAACCACGCCATCCAGCGCCAGTGCGGCCTCTTTGTTGATCGAAACTACGCGGGCGTGGGCGTATGGCGACCGGACGAAATCGCCGTGCAACATGCCGGGCAGCTTGATGTCGTCGACATAGTTGCCCTTGCCTTGGGTAAAGCGCGCGTCCTCGACCCGCTTGCGTGAACAGCCAAGACCCTTGAGGTTGGCAGAGCGTTCTTCGCGTGTGACTTCGTCCTTCATTGGGCGGCCTCCTTGGCGGAGTTGATTTCACTTGCAGCAGCAAGGATGGATTTGACGATGTTCTGATACCCGGTGCAGCGGCAGATGTTGCCTGCCATGCCGAACCGAACCTCTTCTTCGGTCGGATCTGGGTTTTCTTCCAGTAACTTAGTGGCGCGGGTGATCATGCCGGGGGTGCAAAAGCCACACTGCAACCCGTGATGTTCACGAAAGCTTTCCTGCAGAACATGCAGCGCGTCGGGGTTGCCGATGCCTTCGATCGTTGTGACCTCTGCGCCGTTGGCCTGCGCCACGAACATGGTGCAGGATTTCACCGATTTGCCATTAAGGGTCACGGTGCAGGCCCCACAATGCGAAGTCTCGCAGCCCACATGTGGGCCGGTGATGTTCAGACGCTCGCGCAGCGCATAGATCAGCAACTCGCGCGGTTCGGCGAGGAATTCTTCGTCCTTGCCGTTTACGTTCAATTTGATGTGCATTTTATCAGCCATGGTGCAATTCCCCTACGCGCGGTCCCAGGCGCGAGCGATCGCGCGGGCCAGAATGATTCCGGCCACGTGACGTTTGAACGCCACCGGGCCACGGTTGTCTTCGGTTGGATCAATGTCGCCCAGCATCGCCACGACGGCGGCCTTGACGGCATCGGTGTCGCAGGTGCTGCCAACCAGCGCCGCACCAGCGTCGGCCGACCAGACAGGCACATCGCTTAGGTTGGTCATGGCGATGGACGCGGCGGCAACCTTGCCACCGTCCTTGACGATCTGCACAGCGGCAGCGGCAGTGGCGTAGTCGCCGATCTTGCGTTTCTGCTTTTCGTAGGAAAAGCCACCGGCAGGCACGTCAAAACTGACGGATACAAGCACCTCGTCATCTTCGCGGTCCGTCATATAGGCGGCTTCGTAGTAGTCGCGCGCGGCGACGATACGGGTACCGTTCGGCCCGGCGAGGTTGATCTGCGCGCCAAGGCACTGCATCAGACCCGGCATGTCGTTGCCGGGATCGCCATTGGCGATGTTGCCGCCAACCGTACCCAGATAACGCACCTGCGGATCGGCGATTTGCAGCGCGGCCTCTTTCAGGATCGGCGCGGCTGTGGCCAGACCGTCGTGATTGATAAGCTCGTGCTGGGTGACCATCGCGCCGATCGTGATGCGACCGCCGTCAATTGTGATGCCATTCAGGCCCGCAACATCCTGTAAGTCGATCAGATGCGGCACCTCTGCCATGCGCAGCTTCATCATCGGGATCAGGCTGTGGCCCCCCGCCATGACGCGCGCATCGTCACCGTGTTCCTGCAAAAGCGCGAACACGCCTTTCAAATCTGTGGGGCGATAGTAGTCAAACGCCGCTGGTATCATTTCTGGCCCTCCCTGTCGTAGCGATCAATTAGCTGGGCGCAGGGTGACGCGTGCGGCGGGCGGCCACATCTGGTATTAACTGAAGAACGCTGTTTTCTGCACGAAATGCGAAATGCGCCGCACGAAATGCGAAAAGGGTTAAATTCCCAAAGCCTCGCGTACTGCTTTCATCTGCGAGCGGCTGACCGGCACCTTGGCGAGTCCCGCAATGTCAAAATGGCAAACGCCGTTATCCTTGAGCCGTTCAAAACTGCCGACGTGGGCCGGGTTGATCAGATAGCTGCGGTGGGTTTTCAAAAAGCTCCCGGGGGTCAGGCGCTTTTCGGCTTCGGTGATCGACCAGGCGCAAAAGAACTGGCCCTGCGCGGTATAAATATGGGTGTAATGCCCCTCTGCCCGGATGATGGCCACCTGACTGGCGTCGATGAATTTGGTGCGGCCTTCCTGCTCATACGGGATCTGACTTGCCTTGGTGGGCACGGGCGGTGTGGCGGCCGGTTTTGGTGGCTCTGCAGATTTTGGTGAGGCGGGCTGATCTGGCGTCAGAAAGGTCACGGCGGTCAATAGAAATGCCCCACACAGGGCAAAGCTGCTGATGACGACGCCGATCGCCATAACCTCATTCCCGATCAGGGGGCCTACCTCTGTTGTGACATCAATAGCCACGAACCCGGTGCCGGCAACCGCCACGAAATGCACCGTAAAGACCGCAATGCCAAAGCAGACCGTGCCAAGCAGGATATTGCGGTGACTGCGCTGACCATAGGCAATGGAAAACGCCGCGACGCTTAGCAGGCACGATGCAATGATGGCCATAATGACCCCACCGGGCGTGTATATCGCGCGGCAAAGCTCTAGCCCGGCCATGCCGATATAGTGCATCGCCAGCACCCCAAGTCCGACAATGACCCCGGCCAAAATCAACGATGCGACAGAGCGTTTGTGAAAATGCAGAATCAAAAGCGCGATGCCAACGACCAGGATAGCGACAAGGGCCGACGCCAGCGTCACCGCGGCGTCATAGTAAAACAGAATCGGCAGACGCATCCCCAACATGGCGACGAAATGCATCGACCAGATACCACCGCCCAATGCCACCGACGCCAATGCAATCAGGACTTTGCGTTGGCCAATGGTCCGCTCTGACAGCCCCTTAGTCAGGGACAGCCCGGTGAAACCAGCGATAAGCGCAACGAAAAAAGACGCCGCCACCAGCCAGGGATTGTGGGTGTAGTCCAAAAGCTCCATCGCCGATCAATATCGGTTTGCATCCCCTGCCGCAATCGCAGGCTTGGGGTCTGGCCGTTATTACATCCCGCGCCAGAGATGATCGGTAAGGTCCCCCAGCGTGAAAGGCATTGAAATCAAGGTATACTCCAGATTAGAGGACGCGAGTTCTAGGTCTTGCCAATCGGCGAAGCCAGTCGTGACGATGAATTTGGTTTCGGGAACCTGGGCGACAGCGTCTGGACCAGATCAATGCTCTGAACAGCCCCGGACATCACGATATCGGGCTGGACGCGCTCTGGTTCAAGCCAGTAGCGACAGTCACAAGCGCGGCATCCGATACCCGGCAGGCGCAAACTGAAAATCCCTCGGGGGTCGAGGGTTTCTCGATGCTGGCGCGTAACAAAAGGTCATCCTCGACCAGCAGAATTTTTATGTGCCGGGTCTGGCCATTGGCAGGGGCGGCATTGCGCCTGGGCGGTCAGTTTTTACGCGGCAAAATCAAATATGCTTGCCGTCTGGGCATCCAGAAGTTCGTCAGTTTTGCTTTGCTAGCTATCCATTCAACGCTGGTCCTTCGACAATCGTCCAGCACCTAACCCTCCGGGGGTTGCTCGCCCGATCACCGGCGGCCAACATATCGCAGTTTGCCGGAAGGCGCAGATCGACAGGACCTCTTAGTCGTGATGGATTAGATTTCTCTGTTTTTGGAGCCCTCACGACTTTTGGAAAATGGCGTAGATTTCGTAAATCTCGCATCGCGCTGAGACGAAGTGCAGAGTGACTGCAAGACAGCAAAGGATGCGGTTGTCGCATGCCTTACAGCTCTGGATTGCCGACATCGTCGGCCTGAAGCAACGCCAAACGGCCGGGCAGAAAGGCGCAGATTTGATTGATCTGCTTTTGCGCGACCCGCGTGATGCGCGCCCGGTCTGGGTGTCGATCAGCGACGGTCATGAACCGCTGCCAAATCGTGTGCAGCAAGGCATCTATTGTGAGTTGCATAAAGTGATGCGCCAGCTCAGCGGGGTTCGTCGCGGCGGCGACAATTCCGCGGGCCCTTCGCCAGATTTCCAGCGTTTCCCTCTGGCCATTGCTGGCGGCCTGATCCTGCAGGAAGGTCTCAAAGGCATTTGCCGTTTTGACATTGGCACCGCGCAGCAGGCGTTCGCCCAAGGTGCGGGCGTGGATGCCGTTGGCACCTTCGTAGATCGCGGTGATCCGCGCGTCGCGGTAGGTTTGTTCCAGCCGGTATTCCGCCAGATAGCCATAACCGCCCAGCACCTGCATGCCCAGTTCGGCTGCTTTCATTCCGGCCTCTGTGCAGAAAACCTTGGCGATGGGGGTCAGGAATTCGACCAGATCGGGATTATCGCCAGCCTCCATCGTGACAAAGGCCTGATGCACCATCGCCCGGCCGCCCAGCGCCAGCGCATCGATTTCATCCAGCATCCGAGCCACATCGGCATGCTGATCCAGCGTGACAGGTCTGCCATCGCCACCGCGCCCTTGCTGACGGTCGGCGGCATAACTGGCGGCGACATCATGGGCGCGGGCGGCGTGGGCAACGCCTTGCAACGCGACGTCCAGACGCGCGTGGTTCATCATGGTGAACATCGCCTTCAGCCCTTCGCCGGGCTGGCCGATCAGTTCGGCAATGGCCCCGTCAAAGGCCAGCTGACAGGTGGGCGAGGCATGCAGGCCCATCTTTTCCTCTATCCTCGTGACAGCAATCCGATTGCGTGTGCCGTCGACCATATCGGTGCAAAGGAACAACGACAGGCCGCGCACGCCGTCATCGGACGTGCGCGCCAGCACCAGATGCAGGATGCCGTCGGACATGTCCTGGTCACCGCCAGAAATAAAGATCTTTTCGCCAGTGATGCGCCATGTGCCGCCGTCCGGAACCGCGCGGCACCGCACGCGCGACAGGTCCGATCCGGCACCGGGTTCTGTCAGGCACATGGTGGCCAGCATTTGGCCGGTGGCCAGCGGTGGGATCAGGCGGTTTTTTTGCGCGTCAGTGCCGAACCGCATCAGGGTGCGGATCGCGCCCGGCACCAGACCCGTGACCATCTGCAAGCTATGGCACGCTCCAGAGAATACTTCGGAGGTCATCGCCAGCATCACCGCGCCCATGCCCTGCCCGCCGAATTGTTCCGGCGCGGTCAGGCCGGGCCAACCCTGTTCGGCATAGGCGGCGTAGACCGTCGCGAACCCGTCGGGCATCGCCACGCGGCCATTGGTTAGCGTGCAACCTTGCCGGTCACCGGGTTCATCCAGCGGCGCGATTTCACCCTCGGCGAAGGCGGCGAAGTGGCTGGCGATTTCAGCGGCGAGTTCCGGGTCCCAATCCGGCAGACGCGACGCCCCCACCAGATGATCAAGTGAGAACAGGATGTCGTCAACGGGGGCTAAGAAGGGCTTCATATCGGGGCTTTCGGGGGCTTAACTAAGGCCCAGCAGCCGCGCCGCGTTGCCCTTGATGATGTCCTCGCGCAGGTGGTCTTTTATGGCGATCTTTTCAAAGTCCGACAGCCAGCGTTCCGGGGTGATCATCGGCCAGTCCGAGCCGAACAGCACCTTCTTTTTCAGGATAGAATTGGCATAACGCACCAGGATGTCCGGGAAGTACTTCGGCGACCAGCCGGACAGGTCGATATAGACGTTTGGCTTGTGTTGCGCGACCGACAGCGCCTCTTCCTGCCAAGGGAAACTGGGATGGGCCAGGATGATTTTCAGGTCGGGGAAATCCACCGCGACATCGTCCATATACATCGGGTTCGAATATTTCAGCCGCATGCCGTTACCGCCGGGCATGCCGCTGCCGACGCCGGTCTGGCCAGTGTGAAACAGCGCGATGCCGCCCTCTTCCTCAATCGCCTCGTACAACGGATAGGCCATGCGGTCGTTGGGGTAAAATCCCTGCATCGTGGGGTGGAATTTGAACCCTTTGATGCCGAAATCCTTGATCAGACGCCGCGCTTCGCGGACGCCCATCTTGCCCTTCCACGGGTCGATGCTGGCGAATGGGATCAGCACGTCGGAGTTGTCGGCGGCGATGGCGGCGACCTCTTCGTTCTTGTAGCGCCGATAGCCGGTCTCGCGTTCGGCATCGACCGGAAAAATCACGGCCGCGATGTTCTGTTCGCGGTAATGCGCGGCGGTTTCCTCAATGGTGGGCGGGTGTTTCCACGGCGCGCCGAAATAGTTGGCCATGGTGGATTGCAGGTCGTCATAGCCGTCATCCGAATGGCAGCCGCAGGGTTCCTCGGCATGGGTATGGATGTCTATCGCACGAATTTTGGACAGGTCTATCATGTTGATATCTTTCAGAGCTTTGTGACAGCGACGTCGGCGTCATCGTAAAGCCGGGCCAACAGATCGGCACGACGGGTCAGGACTTGGCGAAAGTTCAGGTTGCCCTTGGCGGTGATTTCGCCATCGGCGATTGACGGCGGTTCAGCCATGACAAGCGCGCGGGTGACACGCGTGGAACTGCTGGCACCACCGGCGGCATGTTCGGCCAGACGTCGGTGGATTTCGCCTAACAACAGCTTGTCGTTCAGGGCGGCATCGGCGGCATCGGTGCTAAAGCCAGCCTCGGCCAGTGCAGTCATGTTCGGGAAAATCAGCAGGCCAATCTGGTCGCGGTCGGCACCTGTGATCACAAGGTCGCTGGACAACGGCGCAAGGCAGGCGAGCATATCAATCCGCAACTGCGCGGCACGCACCCAGGTCCCAGTCAGCAGTTTGAAATCCTCGGATATGCGGCCATCAAATTTCATGCCCTTGTTCTTGTTATCCGGGTCGACAAACCGCATCGCGTCGCCGGTGATAAAAAAACCTTCGTCATCAAAGGCATCGGCGGTTTTTTCGGGGGCCTCAAAGTATCCCGTCATGATGTTGGGGCCTTTGACGCGCACCTCGCAGCGCATTTCGCCGTCTGGGATCAGCTTTGTGATCACACCGGTCATCGGAATGCCAACCACGCCGGAACTTTCGGTCGGTTCCTGTTGAAGCATCGCTGCGGGGGCGGTTTCGGTCAGGCCCCAAGAGGATGTCATCAAAGGCACCTCTCCCTTGACCTCCATCGCCATGGCCTCAAAGCCCTCCCAGACGTCCTGCGGCAGGGATGCGCCAGCGTAAAAGATCAGGTCGAGATCAGCAAAGAATTTCTGGCGCAGCGCATCGTCCTTGCGCAGTGCGGCCAGCAGCATCTGAAACCCGACCGGCACGTTGAAACACAGCGTGCCGGTGACCATCGACAGGTTCTCAACCGTGCGGTCAAAAAGACCCTTCACCGGTTTGCCGTCATCGACGTAAAACGACCCGCCATTGGCCAGCATCATGTTAAAGTTATGCGAGCCGCCGAAGACGTGGTTCCACGGCAGCCAATCAACCACACGCGGCGGGCTGCTGCGCAGGAACGGCAGAGAATCCGCAAGCTGGGCCTGATTGGTGCACATCATTTTATGCGTGGTCAGAACGCCCTTGGGCGCGGATGTGGACCCGGATGTCATCAGGATTTTCGCGACTGTTTCGGGGGTTACAAGCGCGTTGGCGGCCATTACGTCGACGCCCGCATCGCCCTTTAACAGGTCAGCAAAGGGAGTCACGGCGGCGTCATGCGGACGGCTTGCGACGATCTCTATGCCCTTTAGGGCATCCATCGCCAGCGCCTCGGCGTATTGTTTGGCGTCCACCACATAGGCCATCGCCGGGCGGACCAGTTCGATGGCGTGTTTCAGGCGGCCATGCGCGCCGTGAATCAGCGAATATTGCTCGGCCACCGGCACGGTCGGCACGCCAACATATTGCGCCGCCAACGACAGCAGGCCGTGATCAACGCCATTGCCGGACATGATCAGGATCGGCGTGTCGGCATTCAGCCCGCGTGCAAGCAGGGCCGCAGCAATGCTGCGCACTTGTTCCAGCACCGCGCCATAGCGTTCCTCTCGCCAACCCGCGCCGGACCGCTCGGCAAGGAAAACGCGATCTGGCGTGTCAGCGGCCCAGTGGTGCAGCCAATCGGCAGTTGTGTCGACCACCGCGCCAAGCGTCTGGTTCGTAGTCAGCAACATGCTGCCGTCTGCGCGGGTTTCGCAGGACACGGAATGCGGCTGAAAGTTTGTCGTTCGTTTCATGGCTTTTCCCTGCATTCACTCGGCCTCTATCAACCGCATCGCGGCGATCACGCGGGCGCGGTCGTCTAGCCCCATCTTGGCCATAACGCGATCTTCGTGGTCCTTGACGTCGCGCAGTGCCTTTTCAAACAGCCGCCGCCCCTTAAAGGTCGCCTTTAGAGCATGAGCGCGGCGGTCGGTTGGCACGCGGTCGCGGCTGATCAGGTCACGGCGTTCCAGTTCGTCAAGGATGACCACCAGATTTGGCCGTTCGATCGCCAGGGCATCGGCAAGCTGCGACTGGCGCATGCCGGGGTTGTCAACGATCAGCACCAGCGTCGAAAAGGTGACCATCCGCAGGTCATGCGGTTTCAGCACCTGCGCCAGATCGGCCTGAATGAAGTTGAACGCCCGCTTCATGTTATAGCCGATAAAGCCGCGCAGGGTTTCGTCGGATACATGCGAGACCTCTGGGGTCGTGTCATGCTTTGTCGTGTCAGGCTTTTCGGGATTGGCGCGCATCAGATCACCGGAAGGTCGGGTTGCGTTTTTCCAGAAACGCCGCCAGTCCCTCTACCGCGTCCGGGCTGGTTTGGGTGACTGCCGCGCAAAGGCTTTCGGTGAACAACCCGTCGGCCTTTGACATGTCCTCAATCCGCGACAGCGCCTGGATCATGATGTAGTTCGACAACGGGGCGTTCTTGGCGATCTTGCCCGCCAGATCCATCGCCATTGGCAATGCTTCGCCCTCGGCGACGGAATAATGCGTCAGGCCCAGTGCTTTGCCGTCATCGGCATCGTATTTGCGCCCGGTCAGCATCATTTCGATCATCCGGTCTGCGCCCAGAATGCGACCGACCCGAACGGATGCCCCGCCACCGACAAAGATGCCGCGCCGGCCCTCTGGCAGTTGGAAAATGGTCGAAGGCTCGGCAATGCGCACATGGGTCGAGGTTGCCAGTTCCAGCCCGCCGCCAATCACCGCGCCGAACATGGCCGAGACCACCGGCAAGCCGCCGTATTGAATGCGGTCCATCACCCCGTGCCAATTGCGCGAGTGGCGCATCGTGCCCTCGGCATCGCGCGACACATGTTCAGACAGGTCGAGGCCAGAGCAATAATGCCCGGCGGTCCCGGTCAGCACGGCGACCTTTACGTCGGCGGGCGGCTTGGTGAAAAAGCCATCTATCGCCTCTAACAGCTCGTCGCACATGGCGTTGCGCTTGGCGGGGCGGTTCATCGTCAGGACGGCGATACCGTCGTTGACGTCGATTTTCAGGATCGGGTCGGTCATGGGTTTTCCTTAGCGCGGCGGCAGGCGTACGGCACCGTCAAGGCGAATGGTCGTGCCGTTCAGGAACGGATTGGTCACGATGTGTTCGGCCAGTTGCGCGTATTCATCGGCGTGGCCGAGACGGGCGGGGAACGGGATGTTTGCCGTGATCTGCGCGGTGGTTTCCGGCGGCAGCCCTTCCATCATCGGGGTGTGAAACAGGCCCGGCGCGATGGCGACGACACGGATGCCGGTCTTGGCGAATTCTCGCGCAGCGGGCAGGCAAAGCGAAGCAATCGCGCCTTTTGAGGCCGAATAAGCGGTCTGGCCCAGCTGACCATCTTCGGCAGCGACAGAGGCGGTATTGATGATCACGCCACGCTCGCCATCGTCATTGACCGGGTCCAGCGCCTGCATGGCGCGGGCGGCATGGCTCATGACATAAAACGTGCCAAACAGGTTCACGCGCAGGGTTTTTTCAAACAGGTCGGTCGATAGCTTGCCCTCACGCCCAACAACGCGGCCCGCAAGGCCGATACCGGCGCAATTCACAACGATGCGCGGTGCGCTGCCCAGCGCGTCAACGGCTTTGGCAACGGCAGCCTCGACTGCGGACTCGTCACTGACGTCGGCGCGCACAGCGATACCGCCGATTTCATCGGCGACGGCCTGCGCGCGCGGCAGGTCAAAATCCAGAACGGCGACCTTTGCCCCCTGCGCGGCCAACCGGCGCGCGGTCGCAGCCCCAAGGCCGCTGCCGCCGCCCGTTACCAGCGCCATTTGCTGTGAAATTTGCATTCCCAAAACTCCTCCGACTGGAAACTAGATATGATCTATAACTATTATGATACAAAACTCAAGAGAGTTTCTTGGCGGACTATTGGGGCTCAGGCGAAGGTCAGGTCGACGCGGCCAAACGGGCCAAAATCAGCCTCAAACACGCTGCCTGATGGGGCTTCTACCGCGCGAATGAAGGATCCGGACAGAACGACATCGCCCACTGCGATGCCGTCGCCATATTGCGCCAGCCGATGCACCAGCCACAGGATACCCGTGACCGGATCGTCCAGCACAGCCGCGCCCAGCCCGGTTTCTTCGACCACGCCATCGCGCTTCAAGATCGCACCGGCCCAGCGCAGATCAACCGAATCAACCGCGTGACGTTCTGCGCCCAGAACGATGCCCGCGTTGGCGGCGTTGTCGGCAATGGTATCGACGATTATGCGCGCCTTGCCGGTCTCTGGGTCAACGCGTTGCACCCGTGTATCAAGGATTTCCAGCGATGGCGCGACGTAATCCGTGGCGTCGATGACGTCGTCGCGGGTGACGTTCGAGCCTTGCAGCGGGGATTTCATGACAAAGGCAATCTCTGCCTCGATCCGGGGCTGAATAAACCGGCCTGCGGGGATGGTATCGCCGGTTTGGAACAGCATATCATCCAGCAAAACGCCGGAATCCGGCGTCGTGATATTCAGCGCCTGCTGCATCGCCCGGCTGGTCAGGCCGATTTTCCAGCCGATCACCTTGCGGCCAGCCGCCTTCTTCAACGCGACCAACTCGGATTGCACAGCATAAGCGTCATCCAGCGTCATGTCCGGATGAGCGAGGCTAAGCAGGCCGCATTGCTGGCCGTTTTTTTCGGCCTGAAACAACGTGGCGGCGGCGGCTGTGATCTGATCGGGCGTCATTCGTCGACTACCCCATTTCGCAACGTGCCGATACCGTCTGCTTGCACCTCGATCACGTCGCCCGGCACCAGCCATTTGGGCGGATCAAACCGCGCACCGGCCCCGGTGGGGGTGCCTGTGACGATGATATCGCCGGGGACTAAAGTGGTGAAGGTCGAGATATAGGCGATCTGGCGCGCCACCGGGAAAAGCATGCGGGCGGTGTTATCCTGCTGGCGCACCTCGCCATTCACGCGCGCCTCTAGCCCCGCATTGGTGATCTGTTCGTCTTGCGTGAACGGCACCAGCCACGGCCCCATCGCGCCGGACCCGTCCCAGTTTTTGCCCTGTGTGACGTTGAATTTCGCATGACGCACCCAGTCGCGCAGCGTGCCCTCGTTACAGAGCGTCAACGCGGCGATATGGCCCAGCGCGTCGTCTTGCGGAATGCGGCGGCCCCCCTTGCCGATGACGATGACGATTTCGCCTTCGTAATCCAGTTTATGGGATTCCGGTGGGCGAGTCAGCGGCGTTTCGTGCCCGACAAAGGACCGGGGGAACCGGATGAACAGCGACATATTGGGCGGGGCTTCAGTGCCGTCTTTGTATTCCGCATTGCGGTCGGGAAAGTTGACCCCGACGCAGATGATCTTTTCCGGGTTGGGCACCGGGATATCCCAACGAAATGTTCCATCGGCGTGGGTCACGGCCCTGCCCTCTGCCGCTTTGGTCAGTGCGGCAAAACCGCGGTTTTCAACGACATCGCGCATCGTTGGCCATTGCGGAAAATCGCCCGAAAGCGCGATAAGGCCCCCGTCTGCGACCGCACCATAGTACTGTTGGCCGTCGGCGGTAAAGGTTGCAAATTTCATGATCTCTCCATTCATGGCGCGATGATAGGCTGGGCTTTCAGGTCACTGTCGCTCAGGGTGGCACCCTCAAACACCGACCCTAATTCGAACCAGCTTTTGGGCGCGGGCGCACCCCATAACGTCTGGCGCTGCGGGTCTTTTAAATCCCATTTGATGGGTTCCAGGTCGGGATCGACGGTCTGATAGTCGGAACAATAGATTTCCGTGCGATGCCCGTCTTTGTCACGGATATAGAGGAAAAACGCGTTGGAAATGCCGTGCCGACCGGGGCCGCGCTCGATGTTGTCGACATAGCCGGTGGTGGACATCAGATCGAGCAGGTCGATGATGTTCAGCGGCGTCGGCACCCAAAAGGCCAGGTGATGCAGGCGCGGCCCCGTTCCGTTGGTAAAGGCCACGTCATGCACGCCGCCCTTGCGGTGCATCCAGGCGGCCCATGATCGGCCGGTTTCCGCATCCTCAGTGTATTCCGTCACGCGAAAGCCCATGTCGCCATAGAACTGCACGCTGGCGTCGACATTGGGGCTGAACATGTTGAAATGGTCGATCCGCAGCGGTTTGACGCCCTTGTACAGCGCGTATTTCTGATGAATCGGCTCTAGCCGGTCCATGCTTGCGTAGAATTCCAGCGGGATGCCCATCGGATCGCGGGTAGACAGCACGCGGCCCATAAACGGGCGTTCGGTCCACTGCGTTGGTAGATCGCGCGACCTGAACCAAGCCTCTGCCTTATCAAGATCATCCTCTGACCACACCTTGAAGCCCAGCACGCCGACCGACCCTTCGTTGGCCTGTTTCAGGATCACGCAGTGGTGGCCGCGTTCTTCCATCGCGCGCAGGTAAATGTGCGTCGCATCCTCATGGGTGACTTGCAGGCCCAGCGTGTCGACATAGAACGCACGCGACCAGGCAAGGTCTGTGACCCGCAGCTCTACGTGGCTCAGGCGGACAATGTTGAACGGCGGGTTCAGATTGGCGGCGGGAATGGGCATCGCGGTCTCCTTACAGGCGGATCAAATGACGGGGAAAATGACGTTGGTCTGGCCGGTGCCTGAACTAGGAAAATAGTCCGTCACAACCTCACATTTCGCATCATAATTGTCCCAACCCAACGCGCCGTACAGCATGGCCGTGTCATGCATCGAGCCTTCGCCGCAGCAATGTTCGGCGTACTCGCCCAGCATTTTCAGGAACGTCGCGTGATCGCCGTTCCTCCACATTTCAAGCACATGCAGGTCCATCTGGCGGTTGAATTCAGAGCTGATGGTGAAGGTGCCGTTGTTGGCGGCATAATCCCTGTTTGGCCAGATTTTATGCGACAACGAACCCGAGGCAACCAGCAGCACCTTGCTATCGCTGGCCTCAACCGCTTTGCGAATGGCCTGCCCGATAATGCGGCTTTCGTCATGGCCATGCACGGTGCACCAGGCGGCAATAGACACAACCTTCATGTCATGCTCGCGGCTCATGAAACGCATGGGCACCAGCGAGCCGTATTCAAGTTCCAGACTATCCAGATGGTGGCTTAGGGTATAGGCCCCCATGTCGGTTGCGGTCTGCGCGATGGCGTCGCCCAGGGCGGGGTTGCCCTCATAGCAATATTCAAGATTTTGGATGAACTGCGGGAATTCGTTGCTGGTGAACAGGCCCTGAAACTTGCTGTTCGCGTTGATGTGAAACCCGGCGTTGATCACCCAATGAGTGTCACAAATCACGACGGTATCCACGTCCAATGCCTTGGCCCGGCGGGCGATTTCGCGGTGACCGTCGATGGCCGTTTGACGCTTGCCCCTAAGCGGGCCGTCCTGTTCTGACATCAACATGGTCGGCACATGCGTGCATTTGGCGGCGAGGACGATTTCACCCATCAGATCAGCTCCTTAAACACCAAGACGCGGGATTTTATGATCGCCAATGGCGAAGGCGATGTTCTTGGTTTCCATGTAGAATTCGAACGACCAGTCACCGCCATCGCGCCCGATGCCGCTGGATTTCACCCCGCCAAACGGCGTCGGCAGGTGGCGGACGTTTTCGCTATTCACCCAGATCATTCCGGCGTCGAGCTTGTCTGTGAACCGCAATGCACGCGTCAGATCGGCAGTCCAAAGGTAGCCGGTCAGACCATATTCGGTGTCATTGGCGAGGTTAAGTGCCTGTTCTTCGGTGCTGAAGGGAATCGACGTGAGGACCGGACCAAAGATTTCTTCCTGCGCGATGCGCATGTCGTTGCTGGCATCGGTGAACAGCGTCGGCCGCACAAAATAGCCTTCGTCGCCGACCCGCGTGCCGCCCGCCGCCACGGTCGCGCCGTCCTGTTTGGCGATGTCGAAATAGCTGGTGACCTTGTCAAAGTGTTCGCGCGCAATCAGCGGGCCGATTTCGGTGGTTGGATCCAGCGGGTGGCCGACCTTGATGTTGTTGACACGCGCGATCAGCTTTGCCTCAAATTCCGCGCGGATCGTATCCTGGATCAACAGCCGCGAAGACGATGTGCAGCGTTCGCCGTTGATCGAATAGATCATGAAGATCACAGCATCCAAGGCGCGGTCCAGATCGGCGTCATCAAAGACAATTACCGGGTTTTTGCCGCCCAGTTCCAGATGCATCCGTTTCAGGGTATCTGCCCCCTGTTTGGTGATCAGACTGCCGGTGCGGCTTTCGCCGACAAAAGCGATGGCCTTGATGGCGGGGTGTTCTGTCAGCGCCTTTCCGGCATCCTCGCCAAAGCCGTTCACAAGGTTCCAGACCCCAGCGGGCAGCCCTGCCTTTTCGGCGATATCCATCAAGATACGGGCCGACAACGGGCTGAATTCGGCGGGTTTATGCACCACGGTGCAGCCAGCGGCCAGGGCGGGCGCGATCTTCCAGGTGGACAGCATAAAGGGCGTGTTCCACGGCGTAATCACCCCGACCGGGCCGATGGGCGTGCGGGTGGTGACGTTCATCAACGTGGGCGATTTCAGATGCTCGCCATTGCGCGCAGACGTGACTTGATCCGCGAAATATCGGAAGTTTTCGGCACCCCGCAGGGCGGCCTTGGACATAAAGCGATAGGCCTGCCCGGTGTCCCAACATTCGCAAAGCGCGATTTCCTCGGCACGCGCTTCGATGCCTTCGGCGATCTTGATCAGGATTTTCTTGCGCTGCACCGCGGGCATGTCGCGCCAAGCCGGGAACGCGGCCTTGGCGGCCTGCGCGGCGGCGTCGACATCGACGGCGGTGCTGCGGGCGACGGTGCAAATAACGCTTTCGTCGACCGGCGAAACAGTCTCGAACGTGCCGCCAGCCCCAGCGCAATCCTTGCCCGCGATGTGGTTCAGAACGCCGGTTTCGCGGAAACGGGCCAGGTGGCCGTCAAGCTTGGTCAGATGAGTGGCAAGATCGGTCAATGCATGTCCTTTGGCAGGTATTTTCGGATAGAGCTGGCCTTGGGGCTAAGATCAGCGTCGATGTCGCGCATCTCCATCGATAGCATAAAGGAAGAACTCGCCATGACCTCGGCGCAGAAGGCCTCGGCGGCGGCGAAGATGCTGGCGGTGGCGGCTTTGCGGGCCTCAAACGGGCGACCGGCGCGCAGGCGGATCGACAGGTCAAGAAACGCGTGATCGGGGTTGCCGTCGGCGATCACCACGTGACTACAGGCGGTGGCGCGCACCCGGATGCCAGCGGGGGGGAACAGGCCGGTTTCAACGGCAACATCGCGCAAAACGACACATAGCCCGGCGATATCCAGCCGTGATTCCAGATTAGGTGAATAGTCGATCTGAAAATGTGGCACCGAATCCCTCCCGAATTGGTTGCTTGCTTTGTTAAGCAAAATTGCTTAACTTGTCAATCAATGGTGGAAGAGGTCGTTGAAATGACAGATCACGCAAAAGATGCCGTGCCTGCCTTGCGGCAAACCCGCCGGTCACTGCCGATTGCCCTGCTGCGCGCGCGGGAAACGGTGATGGAGCCGGTACGTGAAATGTTGGCCAACAGCCAGATCAGCGAGCAGAAATGGCGCATTCTGCGGGTGGTCGAAGAATCCGGCCCGGTCGAGCAAACCGTCATCGCCGAACACGCCTGCCTCCTGCTGCCCAGCCTAACGCGCATCCTGCGTGCGCTGGAAACCGAAAATCTGCTGACCCGCGCCGCCAGTCAGCAGGATCGGCGCAAAACCATGGTTTCGATCTCCGAAAAGGGCCGTGAGCTGATCGCAAGACATGCGGCTGAAAGCAATGCTATTTTTGCCACGCTAGAGGCGCAGTTTGGCACCAAAAAGCTGAATACTTTGCTGGATTTGCTAGAGGACCTGCAAAGCCTACACCTAACAGCGCCGAAATAGCCAGCAGCCTCCAAAAGGGACGATAGCATGAAGAAAGCGACCGCTGATATCATGGTAGATGCCTTGGTGGCGAACGGCGTAGACACCGTTCTTGGCATCCCCGGCGCGCTTTCCTATGAGTTGTCTGACGCGCTGGCGCGGCGGTCAAACCACGTTCGTTTCATTCAAACCCGGCACGAGCAGGGATCGGGTTTTATGGCCTAGGGCTATGCCAAATCTACCGGCAAGCCGGGCGTTTTCACAATGGTGCCGGGGCTAGGTCTTTTGAATGCCGGGGCGGCGATCTGCACCGCCTATGGCAGCAACGCGCCGGTGATGTGCCTGACCGGAAATATCATGTCGCATCTGATCGGTCAGGGACGCGGCCAGTTACACGAATTGCCCGATCAATGGGTCACCCTGAAGGGCCTGACGAAATGGGTTGACCGCATTGATCACCCCACCGAGGCTGCCGCAAAAATGACCACCGCCTTTACCCAGATGAGGTCTGGTCGGCAGCGGCCGGTTGCCGTCGAGATGCCCTGGGACGTCTTTGGTCAAACGGGCGTTGCGCCGGACAATGCCGCCGAGCCGGTTCTGGAAACGAGGCTGGACCCAGAGAAGATTGAGGCCCCTGTTGCGTCGCATCGGCCTGGCAAGGGCATCGTTTCGGACGCCAATCCGCACGCGATGAACCTGATCTCGGCCTATGAATATTATCGCAACTGCGACCTGCTGATTGGGATTAGCAGTGGAAGCCCGAGGGGCTGAAGGTGCTGAGCATTGACATTGCCCCGACAGAGATGAAGCGGCTAAAACCCGACCATGGCGTTGTTGGCGACTCGGCAGAGACGACGGCGGCGCTGAACGCTGCTTTGGCAAAACGCGAAGCGGTTGATCGCACAGCGGAATCTCAGGCGATCAAGGACGCGGCGCGTTTTGCCAAGGCAGCGTTCAGCCGTAGAGGAGCTATCTGGACGCCATCCGCGGCGCCCTGCCCCGCGATGGATTCTTTGTTGAAGAGGTCAGCCAGATGGGTTCACCGCTCAGTTCGGCTTTCCAGTTTATGTGCCTCGTCAATATGTTACATGCGCCTATCAGGATAATCTGGGGTTCGGGTGCAACACCGCGCTGGGGGGCAAGCTGAAGAACCCTGATTTTGTCACGATGGCGCAAGGCTTTGGGATGCCCGCGGAGCGGGTGGAGACGCCGTAAAAGCCTGAAAAAGCGATCGAAACGGCACTGGCACGGGGTGGGCCTGCGTTGATTGAGGTGACGGTTGAGACCGGATCAGAGGCCACGCCTCGGCCGTTTTTGCATCCTACGCCGCATAGCTGATCGGGCCAGACCGATGGGCAAAAACCGGCGTCGGAAAACCATCGGACTTCTATCGGAATTCCGTCGGACTTTGATCTGGTGTTATACGGAGACTCCGGCGAGCAAGTCTTCGCGAGAGACCTCTCCCTTGCCGCCTTGCAGGGTAACGGCCCCGTTGCGCAAGACCGCGAAACGGTCGGCGAGATCGAAAGCGAAATCAAAGTATTGCTCGACCAGAATAATCGCCATTTCACCCTTGTCGCGCAGCAGGCGGATGACCTCGCCAATTTGCTGGATGATGTTGGGCTGGATGCCTTCGGTGGGTTCATCCAGCAGCAACAGCTTTGGCCGGGTGATCAGCGCGCGGGCGATGGCAAGCTGCTGTTGCTGACCACCAGACAGGTCGCCGCCGCGCCGGGCGTGCATGTCTTTCAGAACCGGGAACAGCTCGAATATCTCATCGGGCACGCGCCAATCGCTGGAGGGCAGACAGCCAAAACCGGTTTCAAGGTTCTCGCGCACGGTGAGCAGCGGAAAGATTTCGCGGCCCTGCGGCACGTATCCGATGCCTTTGTGCGCCAGCGCATGGGCGGGCAGCACGCCAAGGGATTCACCGTCCAGTTCCAACGTGCCGCCAGAGCGGGGATGCGTGCCAGAGATCGCCTTGATCAGGCTGGTTTTGCCGACGCCATTGGTGCCCATCACGCAGGTGACCTGACCGACATCGGCCTGCAAGGAAATGCCGTTCAGGATTTGCGAATGGCCATAATGCAGCGTCAGATCATTGATTTTCAACATGTTCAGCGCCCCAGATATACGTCGATGACTTTTTGGTTGGCGGTCACGTGGTCAAGGCTGCCCTCGGCCAAAACGCTGCCTTCGTGCAGGACAGTGACCTTGCAATTCAGCCGCCGCACGAATTCCATGTCATGTTCAACAACGACGACGGCACGGGTTTTGGCGGCCTCTACCAGAATATTGGTGGTGTGTTCGCGTTCCTGCGGGGTCATGCCGGCGGCGGGTTCGTCCACCAGCAACAGGCGCGGTTCCTGCGCCAGCAACATGCCGATTTCCAGCCATTGCTTTTGCCCATGCGACAGCTCGCCTGCTTTGCGGGCCAGTTCAGTGGTCAGGCCGATTTCCCCGGCGAGGTCCTCGACCCGCTTCAGGTCTTTGGCGGTCGGTTTGTAGAACAGCACCGCAAAGGGCCCGCGGTTGTTTTTCAGCGCCATCGCAAGGTTTTCATGCACGGTCTGGTCTTCGAACACGGTGGGTTTCTGGAACTTGCGACCGATGCCCTCGCGGGCGATCTTGGCCTCTGACATGCGGGTCAGGGGCCGGTTCATGCCGCCCCATTTGATGTGGCCGGAATCGGCGCGGGTTTTACCAGTGACGATATCCATAAAGGTAGTTTTGCCTGCGCCATTGGGGCCAATGATCGCTCGCATCTCGGCACTGCCGATGCTGAAGGACAGGTTGTTGATGGCCTTAAAGCCGTCGAATGACACCGAAATGCCGGAGACTTCCAAAAGTGTGCTCATTTGCTGGCCTCCTTTTCGCGCAGCGCGCCCGCGTCGGGGCCTAGGTCGGCACCGTGGCGGTTGGGACGTTTGACCTTGGCCAGCAGGTCAACCAGCCCGCCCATGCCCTGCGGCGCGAATAGCGTGACCAGAACGAAGGACAGGCCCAGCACGATCAGCCACCAGTCGACCCATTTTATGGTATAAAACCCCAGCGGAATATCGGGGGCCTGCCCGCCGGTGAACCACGACGACACGAGGCTGACAAAAACCGCGCCGACGACCGCGCCGTATAGTCGCCCGCGACCGCCGATGGCGACCCAAACCGCCAGATAGATTGACGCGATGGGGGCGATTTCGGCGGGGTTCACGATGCCTGCCTGTGGGTAGTATAGCGCACCAGCGATTGCGGCGAGGCACGCTGTAAGCGTGAAGAGCACCAGCTTGTAGGTTTCGACCGAATAGCCAAGGAAGCGCACGCGCGCCTCATTATCGCGGATGCCACGGATGACCGACCCGAACTTGCCGGACACCAGCCAGGCCGAGACCAGATAGCCCAAGGCCAGCGCCAGCGCGGATGCCCAAAGGAACCAAACAGAGACAACCGATTGCGGCACGTCCTGCAGGCCCGGCAGGTTTTGCAGGCCTGACAGGCCGTTGTTGCCGCGCAAGCCGCTATCATTTTGGAACAGGTACAATGCCAGCGCGAGGGTCATCGCCTGGGTCAGAATGGACAGGTAAACGCCGGTGACGCGGCTGCGGAACGCCAGCCAACCGAAGACCAGCGCAAGGATGCCTGGGACCAGTACCACCAGCGCCAGTTGCATCGTCAGGCTGTCGGCAAAGGCCCAGATGACGGGAAACTCGCTTGACCCCACAACGCCAAATATCTGGTTGCCGATGCCGTCGACGATTTCCTGATGCGTCGGCGGGATGGGTGTGTTGGCCAGCGAGGCCTCGACGATGACGCGGGTGCGTTCGTACATCAGCCACATGCCGATCATGTAGCCGCCGATGCCGAAGAAGGCGAAATGCCCAAGGCTCAGGATGCCGCAATAGCCCCAGATCAGGTCCATCGCGACGGCGACCAGCGCCAGGCACAGCGTTTTGCCAAGGGTTTTGACGAAGGAGGTGGATATCAGGCCGGTGCCGAATGCCTCTGACAGCAGGGTGACGCCGATGGTGAAGATCGCCAGTATGGCAAGGAAGATCAGGATCGACGGGTTTTTGGCGATGAAGGACTTTTGCACGGGTTTTTGCATGGCTTAATCCCCCGCCGCCCGACCTTTGAGGGCGACGATGCCCCTTGGCCGGAACTGGATGAAAATGATGATGAAGATGATCATGTAGGTTTGTGCGGCGAGGGTGTTGGATGGGTTGAACCATTCAATGCCTTTTTGCAGGAAGCCGATCATGGCCGCGCCTGCAAGAGCACCCCAGATGTTGCCGACACCGCCGACGACGACGGTCATAAAGCTTTGCACGATATAGTCGCCGCCAAGTTCCGATGTGACCTTGGCGAACAGGCCGATGGCGACACCGGCGATGCCCGCGATGCCAGAGCCAAGGCCGAAGGTCAGCATGTTCACCCGGTTCGGGTTGATGCCCATGCTGGCGGCCATACGCGGGTTTTGCGTAACGGCGCGGGTTTCAAGCCCCAGCCGGGTGTAGCGCATGACGAACAGGAACAGTGCCAGAAAGATCAGCGCCAGAATAAAGATCGCGATGCGGATATAGCTGATGGCGACCACGTCGTTGATCACCATCGCGCCGTCCAGCCAGCCGGGCGATGTCAGCGGGCGGGCCTGTGTGCCGAAGATGTTTTTCGCCAGTTGTTGCAGCGCGATAGAGATGCCAAAGGTCGCCAACAGGGTTTCCAGCGGGCGGTTGTATAGCCAGCGGATCACCAGCCGTTCCATGGCAACCCCGGCGGCGAAAGTAACGGCGAAGGCCAGCGGGATGGCGAGGATGATGCTGGCGGTCTGGTTGGGCACGATTTGTTGCACGACGTAGCCGGTGTAGGCCCCCATCATGATGAACTCGCCATGCGCCATGTTGATGACCCCCATCACGCCAAAGGTGATCGCCAGACCGATGGCCGCGAGGAAGTAGATTGAGGCGAGGGAAAGCGCGTCCAGCGTCAGATCAACGGCTTGGCCAACGCCGACCTTCCATTCGATATCGCGCAGCGCCTTGGCGGCGGCGGCGGTGACGGCGGCGGATGGGTCGGCGTAGACCTGCACAAAGCTGTGCGTGGCAAGCGTGGCGGTGACGTCCACGGGCGTGACCGCCAAGGGCACGAGGCCCTGTTTGGCCAGTTCGGCGTAGGCGGTCAGGCGGGCCTCATCGGTGAACAGCGTGGCGGTGTCGATGCCGCCGACACGACCGTCTACGATATGGGCGGCCAGCGCGTTTCGGATATCGTCGGATGTGGTCAGCGCCGGGGCCAGATTTGCATCGACCAAAAGCTGATAGGCGGCGTCTGTTGGCAGGTCTTCGCTGCCCGGCTTTAGCCGTTGCGCGATGTTCAGATCATCGGGGATGTCGCCCGCAAAGACGCGAAGATCTGTTGCGACCAGCGGATTCAGCGTGGCGCGCACATCGACGCTGATGTCGTCGGACATGTCGGCAATGGCCTGAACGCGCGTGGCCTCATCGCTGTCAAAGGCGATGGTCAGCAGACGTTCCAGCCGGATTTTCTTGGTCTTGAGCGTGGCGTCGGTTTCCCCGTCGATAGACTTACGCAACGGCCCAAGGGCGATGGCGTTCGGGTCACGCTCCAGCGAGGTCAGCGCATCGAGGCGTTTGGCCGGATCGGGGTCGAGCAGTTGAAATTGCACCAACGCCACCGCGATCAGCGCGCGGATACCGCTATTGGGTTTGATCTGTTTCAGGGCTTTTTTCGTCGCCTCGCCCACGACCGCACCGGTGTCGAAATCAATCAGGCTATAGGCACCGCTGTCCAGTTTTTCGGCGCGAAAGAACAGACCGTCGTCCTTGCGCAGCCACATATCTTTGGCTTGCCAGCTTTGCAGCACATCCTGCGCCTGCGCCAGACCGCTGTTGGCAATGGCATCAATGGCAGGTTCGATGGTCTTGCGGGAGCTTTTGACGATCAGCGCGCTTTGCGTTTGCAATAGCTGCTGCATGGGGCCGGATGCGTCGGTTTGCGCATGTGCCGTCACGCTGCCCAACATAAGGGCAAGGCAGGCGAGTAAAACTTTGAACATGATGCTTTGCCCCAGGTAACAAAGGGGGCACGCGGCCCCCTTTGTCATATTTTTCAGGTATTAGTAGTTCGACAGCGTCTGAACGCAGGTCTTGGTCTCGGTGTTGTACATACCGCAGCCTAGGTCCTTCCAATCGGACATCAGCACAGCGCTTTCGGGCAGGAAGTCTGTCCAGGCGTCGCCGGGGACTTCGGTGGTCTGGCTGATGATGTCAAACTGACCGTCTTCCTGGATTTCGCCGATCAGAACCGGCTTGGCCAGGTGGTGGTTTGGCAGCATCACGGCGGTACCGCCGGTCAGGTTCGGGAATTCCTGGCCGTACATCGCGGTGCGCACCGCATCGACGTCGGTGGAACCGGCAGCCGTTGCCGCGTTTACCCACATGTTAAAGCCGATATAGTGGGCTTCCATCGGGTCGTTGGTCACACGCTCTTCACCCATTTTGGCCTTCCAAGCCTCAATGAAACCGGTGTTGGCGTCGGCTTCGGCGGACTGGAAATAGTTCCAGGCGGCAAGGTGGCCAACAAGGTTCGAGGTATCCAGACCTGACAGTTCTTCCTCGCCCACCGAGAAGGCAACGACGGGGATGTCATCGGCAGAGATACCAGCGGCGGCCAGTTCCTTGTAGAACCCGATGTTGGCGTCGCCGTTGATCGTGCTGATCACGCCAACCTTTTTACCGTCGGCACCCATGGCAACCACGTCAGCCACGATCTTGGACCAGTCAGAGTGGCCAAAAGGCGTGTAGTTGGTGAAAATGTCGTCAGCCGCGATGCCTTTGTCCTGCAGATAGGCCTCCAGGATATTGTTGGTTGTGCGCGGATAAACGTAGTCTGTGCCAAGCAGGGCGAATTTTTCGACGCCAAGTTCGTCAAGGAAATAGTCCGTCGCCGGGATCGCCTGTTGGTTGGGGGCGGCACCGGTGTAAAATACGTTCTTGCTGCTTTCTTCGCCCTCATACTGAACCGGGTAGAACAGCAGGCCGTTCAGTTCTTCGATGACGGGCAGCACGGATTTGCGGCTGACGCTGGTCCAGTTGCCAAAGATCACGTCGACGTCGTGTACGGTCAGCAGCTCGCGCGCTTTTTCGGCGAACAACGGCCAGTCAGAGGCCGGGTCAACAACCACGGCTTCAAGGTCACAGCCCAGCACGCCACCGGCGGCGTTCTGCTGGTCAATCAGCATCAACATGGTGTCTTTTAGCGTGGTTTCAGAGATCGCCATGGTGCCCGAAAGCGAGTGCAGAACGCCAACCTTGATGGGGCAATCTACGGCAAAGGCAGGGGCCGCGAGACCGGCCATGACGACGGATCCGGCCAGAGTTGATTTCAAAAGGTTCATTAAAGTCTCCTCACAGGGTCGATGCCAGAAACCTTGCGCCGTTGGGGCGGATTTCCTACGTAGTCCCTGCAACTAAATGTTGCATCCGTGTGGCGGCCGGTCTGAGGTCCAATTCGTCTGGTCGTCACACACCCATTTGGTCTGGGGCATCCCCCCCGGTTCGGGCGAGACAATCGATTCTGCACCGCAGGGAAAAATGCAATTCTTGACCCCGCCTTGACCCCGTGGTTTTCCCTGAGTCGCTGGCGCATGTTTAATTTTTGAACAGTTTCGACTTGTGTCGCCTAAAATTTAGGCAGTTAAAGGGTTTTCGGACCGATCTAGTACGCTTCAACTGGCTCAACCCGCCGCTTTTGCCGAAAACATGGGCAACACGCGGAAAGTTGCGCTGACGAGTGCAGGGGGATGAGATTTCGATTTTGGCTGACATAGCAACGGCAACCAGCGCGGCTGTTCCGGGTCTTGTGCAGCCCCGTGCGCAGGGCGAGGCGCGATTGTCGGTCAAGGCAACCGAACGCGGCACTAAGCTGGCGACGCTGCGGCAGGCCGGGTCGATGAAGGTGCTGTTTCCGCGACAATCGGATGCCGCGTTGCAGGCGGTGCTGATTAACACCGCCGGGGGCGTGACCGGCGGCGACAAGATGACGGTGCAGGCGACCGCCCTGCCCGGCACGCATCTGACGATGACAACGCAGGCCGCCGAACGGGCTTATAAGGCGCAACCCGGCGAGGTTGGGCGGGTGACAAATGACTTGGTGGTGCAGGATGATGCGCGGCTGGATTGGTTGCCGCAGGAATCCATTTTGTTTGAGGGGTCCACCTTGCAGCGGGCTTTGCGGGTGGAGCTTGCCGACACAGCGCGATTCTTGATGGTCGAGCCGCTGGTCTTTGGCCGCGATGCGATGGGCGAGACGCTGCGTGATGCGCGGTTTACGGACCGCATTGAAATTCGCCGTGCTGGCGCGCCGCTGTATCTGGACGCGCTACGGCTGCGCGGCGATATCACGGCGCAGATGGCGCGGGGCAATGTCGCCAATGGTGCCACGGCGATGGCATCGCTTGTTTATATCGCGCCCGATGCCGAGGCGCTGACTGGCCATATCCGCCCCATGCTGCCTGATACTGGCGGCGTCAGCCTGATCGGGGCTGACATGATGGTGATGCGGTTGCTGGCGGCGGATAGCTTTGTTTTGCGCCAGACCCTAATCCCGATCCTGAACCACTTGACGAATGACACCCTGCCACGACCTTGGATGACCTGACATGCAACTGACCCCCAGAGAAAAAGACAAACTGCTGATCGCCATGGCTGCCGAGGTGGCCCGCAAGCGTCTGGCGCGCGGCGTAAAGCTGAATTTCCCTGAAGCCATCGCGCTGATCACCGATGCGGTGGTTGAGGGCGCGCGCGACGGACGGTCTGTCGCCGACCTGATGGAGGCAGGGGCCGAAATTGTGACGCGAGAGCAATGCATGGACGGCATCTCCGAAATGCTGCCAGAGGTGCAGGTCGAGGCGACATTTCCAGACGGCACCAAGCTGGTCACCGTCCACAATCCCATTCGATAGGAGCGCGACATGATCCCCGGAGAGATTTTTCCCGCCGCCGGAACGCTGACCCTGAACGAGGGTGCCACCGCGATCACCTTGATGGTTGCCAATACCGGCGACCGGCCTGTGCAGGTCGGGTCGCACTATCATTTCGGCGAGGCCAACGCGGCGCTGGAGTTTGACCGTACCGCCGCGCGCGGCACCCGGCTGGATATCGCCGCAGGCACCGCCGTGCGGTTTGAACCCGGCCAGCGCCGCGAAGTGCAACTGATCCCGATCAGCGGTGCACGACGGGTGTTTGGGTTTAATCAGGCTGTGATGGGGGCGTTGTGAGACACCCAGATATCATTGCAGTCAGCGGTTGGGTCCGCTCATGCCTTAATCGAAAGAGTCAATTGATGGCGAAGACGTCGCACATATTTGGCCTTGTCTTGGTGCTGACCTTAACCACGGCCACGACGTCCCTTGGTCAGACCTGCATGTCAGGAAGCACCTTTGATCGCTCTAATTGCCGGTGGAAAATTTCAGAAGAACTCGACATAGAAATGAACAGCGCCCACTTGAACGCCCGTCGATTTATGCTCGAAGAGAAGGCCCTTTTCAGGTCTATGGGCTCGGCCCTTTTTCAAACAATGCCGGAGCAACTTGAGAAGTCCCAGCGCGCCTTCGAAGCCTACAGAGAGGCCAATTGTGAATTTCTGTCACAAGCCACAGGCGGCGGCACACTCAGTTCGCGGGACACATCAGGCTGCCGCAACGAAATGACACGAGACAGAATCGAAATTCTGAAACCCTACGGAGGTCACTGATGCCTGCTACAATCAAACGCGCCGATTATGCTGCCATGTTTGGCCCCACCACGGGCGACAAGGTTCGGCTGGCCGACACTGACCTGATCATCGAGGTCGAGCGTGACCTGACCACTTACGGCGAAGAGGTCAAATTCGGCGGTGGCAAGGTGATCCGCGACGGCATGGGGCAAAGCCAGGTCACGCGGGCGGCGGGGGCGGTTGATACTGTCATCACCAATGCACTGATCGTCGACCATACCGGCATCTATAAGGCCGATGTCGGCCTGAAAGACGGGCGCATCGCCAAGATCGGCAAGGCGGGCAACCCCGACACCCAGCCCAATGTTGATATCATTGTCGGCCCCGGCACAGAGGTCATCGCCGGAGAGGGCAAGATCCTGACCGCTGGCGGATTTGACAGCCACATCCATTTCATCTGCCCGCAGCAGATGGAGGATTCACTGCATTCCGGCGTGACCACCTGTTTTGGCGGCGGCACTGGCCCGGCACATGGTACGCTGGCCACCACCTGCACGCCGGGTCCGTGGCACATCGGCCGGATGTTGCAGGCGGTTGATGGCATTCCGATGAACATCGGCCTGTCGGGCAAGGGCAACGCCAGCCTGCCCGCCGCGCTAGAGGAACAAGTTCTGGGCGGGGCCTGTAGCCTGAAGCTGCATGAGGATTGGGGCACAACGCCGGGCGCGATTGATTGCTGCCTGTCGGTGGCCGACGCGATGGACGTGCAGGTGATGATCCACACTGACACGCTGAATGAATCGGGCTTTGTCGAAAATACTGTGGCGGCAATGAAGGGCCGGACCATTCACGCCTTTCACACCGAAGGCGCGGGCGGCGGCCATGCGCCGGACATTATCAAGATTTGTGGCGAAGAGTTTGTTTTGCCCAGTTCCACCAACCCGACGCGGCCCTTTACGGTGAATACGCTAGAGGAACATTTGGACATGCTGATGGTCTGCCACCATCTGGATAAATCCATCCCCGAGGACGTCGCCTTTGCCGAAAGCCGTATCCGGCGAGAGACGATTGCAGCAGAGGATATTCTGCACGACATGGGCGCGTTTTCGATTATCGCCAGCGACAGTCAGGCGATGGGGCGGATTGGCGAGGTGCTGATCCGGACGTGGCAAACCGCCGACAAGATGAAGAAACAGCGCGGGCGGCTGGCGGACGAAACGGGCGATAACGATAACTTCCGCGTGCGGCGCTATATTGCGAAGTATACGATTAACCCTGCAATTGCGCATGGGGTTTCTGGCGAGTTAGGGTCGATTGAGGAAGGCAAACGCGCCGATCTGGTATTGTGGAACCCCGCGTTCTTTGGCGTGAAACCAGAGATGGTCTTGATGGGCGGCAGTATTGTTGTCGCGCAGATGGGCGATCCGAACGCCTCGATCCCGACGCCGCAGCCGGTGTACTCTCGGCCGATGTTCGGCGCGATGGGCCGGTCGGTGGAACACTCGGCGGTGACCTTCATTTCCGGCGCGGCGCAGGCATCGGGCCTTCGCGAGCGGCTAGGTCTGGCGAAGCAGACCGTAGCGGTGAGCAATACGCGCAACATCGGCAAAAAAGACCTGCGCCTGAACGATGCGCTGCCGGTGGTAGAGGTGAACCCCGAGACCTATGAGGTGCGCGCGGATGGCGAGTTGCTGACCTGTGAACCGGCCAGCGAATTGCCGATGGCACAGCGGTATTTCCTGTTTTGATGGCGCAGTATATCAGCAACCAAATCGCCCTGGCAGGGACGTGGGAGCATAGCGTAGCGCGGTGCGTTCTGACCTATGATGAACGTTTCTTGCGGCGGCGGGTCATTCAGACTGCGGATGCCGAGGATTTGCTGGTTGATCTGGCGCACACAACGTCGCTGGATCATGGCGATGCCTTTGTGCTGCAAGACGGACAGTTTATCGGGGTGATTGCGGCCGAGGAACCGTTGTATCAGGTGACCGGTGACAATCTGGTGCAATTGGCCTGGCATGTCGGCAACCGGCATACGCCCTGCCAGATCGAAGCCACGCGGCTGTTGATTCAACGTGACGCGGTGATTGGCCATATGCTGGAACATCTGGGCGCGACCCTGACAGAGGTGTCAGAGCCGTTTACGCCAGAGGGCGGGGCCTATGGCCACGGGCGCACGCATTCGCATGACCACGGGCACACTGCGCATGACCACCAGCACTGATATTCTGACGCTGACACAGTGGTTTTCGCCTGCCTATCCGGTCGGGGCCTTTGCCTATTCGCATGGGCTGGAGTGGGCGATTGAGGCGGGGGATGTTTGTGATGTTGATGGGCTGCGGGGTTGGATCACCGATGTTTTGCAGCATGGGTCGGGCTATGCCGATGCGCTGTTTCTCGCGGCGGCGTATCAGGCGGAGGATGTTGGCGGTGTTGATGCGGACTGCCGGGCGTTTTGTGCCTCGGCAGAGCGGTTGAAAGAAACCACGCTTCAGGGCGCGGCGTTTTGTGAGATTACGGCGCATGTCTTCGGCAGTGATGTCAGCGCGCTGTGTTATCCGGTGGCGGTTGGCCACACTGCGCAGGTGTTGGGGTTGCCGCCGGTGCTGGCCGCGCAGATGTATTTGCAGGCGTTTGTCGGCAACCTTGTCAGCGTCGGTGTGCGGCTGGTGCCACTGGGGCAGACGGCGGGGCAAAGCTTGCTGCGCGAATTGACGCCCCTTTGTATATCTATTGCCGAAGAGACAAAGACGGGCGAACTGAGCCAACTCAGTTCCAGCGCGTTCTTGGCGGATATCGCAGCGATGAAACATGAAACACAATATTCCAGGGTATTTAGAACATGACCTCAGGCAACGGACCTTTGCGCATCGGAATCGGCGGCCCGGTGGGGGCTGGCAAGACCACTTTGACGGCGGCACTTTGCGAGGTTTTGCGCGATAGATGTTCGATCGGGGTAATCACCAATGACATCTACACACAAGAGGACGCCGAGGCGCTGATGCGGCTGCAAGTCTTGCCGCAGGATCGGATTATCGGCGTGGAAACAGGCGGTTGCCCGCATACGGCGATCCGCGAGGATGCCTCGATTAACCTGGCGGCTGTGGCCGAGTTGGTGAAGCGGCATCCAGAAGTCGAGATTGTGCTGATCGAAAGCGGTGGCGACAACCTGTCGGCGACGTTCAGCCCGGAACTGGCGGATATCACGATCTACGTCATTGATGTGGCCGCCGGAGAGGAAATTCCGCGCAAGGGCGGCCCGGCGATTACCAAATCGGACATTCTGGTGATCAACAAAACCGACCTTGCGCCCTATGTCGGCGCGGATTTGACGGTGATGGACCGGGACGCCAAAAAGATGCGCGGCACGCGGCCGTTTGTCTTTACCTCGCTGCGCAATCGGGCCGGGGTGGATGAGGTCGTGCAACTGGCGTGCAAATTCGGCGGCGTGGACCTACCGGAAGTGGCCTAGGGTCAGGGCCGTATAGCGTTTCGCGTTATACCTAATTCACCTATCGCCACCTAAAATTAAAGATTTCCGTCAAAGGCCGCATCGCGGACTTGGACGAAACCGCTCTCGCGGTATTGGCGCTTTTGGCGGGTGATGCGCGTTGATTTGGGCGCTGTGATTTTGTGAACGGACGAACCTGTCTGACGATTGGGACCTTCTCAATCTGAGGAT
>Ga0315339_1000848_pt1 | contig 32072 bp, 34 predicted proteins | sample ASW17metaG_FD_204514 | JGI IMG/M metagenome (GOLD analysis project Ga0315339, IMG submission 204514) | Ammonia-oxidizing marine archaeal communities from Pacific Ocean, United States - ASW #17 | ecosystem: Environmental > Aquatic > Marine > Oceanic | place: USA: California | collected 2016-12-05 | reverse complement strand
GCGCCTTTGCCAGCCTCCCCCAGCCAAAGAGGCCAATCGTCAGGCTCTAGCGTGACAGGCATGCGGTGGTGAATATCCCTGATCGGCCCGCCAGCCGCCGTGGTGACAATCGCGCAGGCGGCCAGCGGTACCTCGCCCTTATCCCAAGTCTGCCAAACCCCTGCAAAGGCAATCGGCGAGGCGTCGCTGCGATGGATGTACCACGGCAGGCGTTTGCCGTCGGCATCCTTGGTCCATTCATAAAACCCTGTCGCCGGAATCAGGCAACGCCGCATCCGGCACGCCTCGCGAAACGCCGGTTTCTCGGCAATCGTCTCGGCCCGCGCGTTGATCAGCAGTGGCCCATCGTTGGGTGCCTTGTACCAATGCGGCAAGAACCCCCAGCGCATCGACTGCAGCCGCCGCGTTTCATCGCCCGCCACCACCACATGCACCTGATTGGTCGGGCAAATGTTGAAATTGGGCACCTCGGGCAGATCATTCGCCGGCGCAGCCGTGAATAGCTGCGCCATCGCATCACTAGGCAAGGTCAGAGAAAAACGTCCGCACATAGGGGCAGCGTAACGCGCCACAGGCCAAAGACAACCGGGATTGACGCGCCCTGCATCAGCCGCAACAAATACGCCTATGACAGACCCAATATGCATCGCCTATTTCACTGGCTCCGGCCATACTGCCCGCTTGGCGCAGGAAATTGCCCAGGGCGCAGGCAACGCCCGGCTGATTGATATCACCCAGATGGACGACAGTGACTGGCAGGCGCTCGACGCCGCCGCCGCCATTGTCTTTGGTGCGCCGACCTACATGGGCTCAACCGCCGCCCGGTTTGATATCTTCCTTGAACAGGCCTCTGACCGTTGGCCAGATATGCTCTGGGCCGACAAGATTTCAGCGGGTTTTACCGTCGCCACGCATGGCTCCGGCGACAAGCTTGGCGCGCTGACCCGGCTGGCGATCTACGCCGCACAAATGGGCATGATCTGGGTCGGTCAGGCGGAAACCGGCGCGCCGGTCAACCCAGACAATCCTGGCATCAACCGCGACGGCAGTTGGCTGGGCCTGATGGCGACCTCTTCGCGCGACAAGGCACAAATGATTGAATCGGACGATCTGGAGACAGCTCGGCGGTTTGGCACACGCATCGCGCAGGCCACGCAACGCTGGATGAAATAAACATTCCCGATAGCAGTCCCAAAACCCGAAGGGCCGCAGCTTTAGCTGCGGCCCTGAGATATAAAGCGTCGAGCCCGAAGGCTCGACACAACCAGATTACTCAACCTTAGAAATACGGCCCTCGATCATCGGCATAGCAGACCCCTGCGCCGCCATATAATCCGCCAATACATCAGCCAGATCAGGGCCAAAGTCATAGGCGTTCATCGCATCGGTCGAGAACATCTTGTAGCCGTCGCCACCGTTGCGCACATAGTTGTTGGTCACAACGCCATAGGTCGCCGCTGGGTCAATCGCGGCACCGCCGACCATGACCTCAACAATCCGGCCTTCGCCCGGGGCCTTTGACGGATCCCACTTGAACGTCATGCCCGCCACCTGCGGAAAGCGTCCGGCAACGTCCTCAACCTGGCTCACGCCATTCTCAAGCGCGTCGATGATCACCTGACCCTTGGCTTCAAAGGTCGACAGGGTGTTCTGGAACGGCAGCACCGTAAACACCTCACCCATCGTCACCTCGCCCGCGTCAATCGAGGCCCGCAGCCCGCCAGAATTGGCGAATCCGATCTGGATGCCCTGATCCTTGACCCGGTCAAGCATCGCGTCGGCAACAAGGTTGCCCATTGCGCATTCCTCAACACGGCAGACCGAACGGTCGCCGTTGATCAACCCACCGGCTGTCGCCACGACCTTGGTGCGAATCTCTTCCAGCGGAATGGCCAACTCAGCGATCCGTGCCTTGGTGCCTGCGTCCTCGACTACTTCGGCGTCCATCGTGACGGGTTCGCCGACGGCCTCGGTGATGTTGCCATTGTCATCAAAGGTCAGGTTCAGCTCGCCCAGGAACTTACCATAGGCATAGGCCTGCACGATGGCCGTATTGCCCACCATCGTCGGATAGGGCCCAGCCGCGCGGTCGCTGACGTTGGACAGATAGGTGTTGTCATGGCCGCCAACGATCACGTCAATGCCCGGCACCGACTCGGCTACATGGGTGTCGACATTCATGCCGGAATGGCTAAGGACGATGATCTTGTTGATGCCGTTTGCCTCCATCCGGGCAACTTCGGCAGCAACAGCGTCGGCGGGATCGGTAAAGATCACATTTTTACCGGGGCTGGCCAGTTCATCCGTATTCTGCGGCGTAAGACCGATCAGGCCCAGCTTTTCGCCGCCCTGCTCGATCACCACGGATTTCTGGATTGTTCCCGCCAGCAGCGGCTCGCCAGAGATATCAGCATTCGACATCAGAATCGGGAAATCAACCGAATCGGCAAAACTTCTTAGCACTTCGGGGCCGTCGTCAAACTCGTGGTTGCCAACGGTCATCGCCGTATAGCCCATCTTGTTCATCATCTCGGCGGCGACTTTGCCCTTGTATTTCGTATAGAACAACGAGCCTTGGAATTGATCGCCACCATCAACAAGGATGTAGTTGTTGGTACGGCCCTTGGCAGCTTCAACGGCCGTCGCCATGCGCGCATATCCGCCAAAACATTCGCCCGCGGTATTATCCTCGGCAGAACACGGCCCGTCATATTTCGAAATCGGCTCGACGCGGGAATGGAAATCATTGGTGTGCAGAATCGTCAGCGTGTAGTCGGCAGCAGCCGCCCCAGCGCTCAGCGCCAGTGCTGCAACAGACGTCATGATACGTGCGTACATGGGAACCCCCTGGTTGTTTGATGGTGACAGATTGGCGTTCCGCGCGGTCGGAGTCAAAGGGCATTGTACCGACGCCACGTAAAGCCGCCGAACGACTGCCCCCAATCAGTTGTTCCGATCATCACCTTTTTTGGCTAAACTATCACCAAGCGGCAAGCGAAGAAGAAATACGATTGAAAATCTGGAGTTTGGGGGCTGCCTTGGTTTTGTTGACTGGTCAAGGCATCGCCCATGGTGAAAACATCCCTGCGACGGATTTCGAAACCCTTCGCGACGGGAAATGCACACCAAACGGGCTCCGCTACATCACCCGCAATTGCTATAGCGAAGGCAATTGCGGGGTATCCTCTTATCCGGTCGCCTTCTGCAAAGAACTCACTGTGCGGAACCATGTTTCCGAGGTTTACCTGCGGCTTGGAATGTCCATGGACGTCAGGGGCAACACCCAAGTTTGGCCTCGCCATAAGTCGGATTGGTCAGAAGGTGTTAAGGCAGTCATTGAAAACGATCATCTCGTCGCATTAGACTGCAAACCGCTCTCTGTTGTCTTGCAATGAACAGTCCCCGATGCCACTGAACCTCCTTTTTGTCTGTACCCGCAATCAATGGCGCAACCCCACAGCAGAGCGCATCTGGCGTAAAACCACCGAAGTATCCCTGCGCTCGGCAGGAACCAGCCACACTGCGCGGCGGCGGCTGACCAGGGCCGATCTACGCTGGGCCGACCTGATTTTCGTGATGGAGGAAACGCACAAGTCCCGCATAAAATCCGACTTCCGCGACGATGCCCGGCATAAAATGATCCATGTTTTGGACATCCCGGATGACTATGACTTCATGGACCCCGAATTGATTGATCTTCTGCAAAGCGCGGCATCGCCAATTATCGAAGCTGCGCGCGCCCAATCCGCCCCACATTAACCGTGCCTTGTGCAAGGCCATGGCCGCCAATCGCTTGACCACCCGGCCCCACCGGGGCATCACCCGCCCATGCTTATATACAAAATCTTCCGCGCCGCCGAATGGCAGGCATTTCAGGCCGCAGGCGAAACCCTTGGCGCACCGATTGACCTGTCAGATCGCTATATCCATTTTTCGACCGCCGATCAGGCTGCTGAGACCGCTGCGAAATACTTCGCCGATCAAGACGGCCTGATGCTGCTGGCGCTGGAGTCTGACAGTTTCGGCGACGCTATGAAGTGGGAGCCCTCGCGCGGTGGCGCGCTATTTCCGCATCTTTACGGCGCGCTGCGCATGGCCGACGTGCTTTGGGCGCGGCCCCTGCCCCTGATGAACGCGGCGCATTTGTTTCCCGAACCGGTCGTGGGCCACGTCGACCCGACCCGCGCGCAATTCAATGCCTTCAAGGCGCTGAACCGCGATCACCCGATAGAGATGCTTAACCTCGTGCGCCTGCGTACCAAAGCCGCCTACCCGGATAATCACGCGCTGGCCGGCCAAGACCTGACCGGCGCGCAGGCCTACGCCAACTATAGCCTTGAAACCGCGCCCATCCTTGCCCGACTCGGCGGCAGCATCGTCTGGCGCGGGGCGTTCCAGACCACCCTGATCGGCCCGGATAACGAACACTGGGACCACGCCTTTGTCGCCCGCTATCCGACCACACACGCGTTTCTGGAAATGGTCACCGACACCGATTACCGCTGCGCGGTCACACACCGGCAAGCCGCCGTGCGCACATCGCGCCTGATCCGCTGTGCACCGGCTGATGCGGGGGCCAGCTTCGGATGAGCCTCCTTGAACGTATCGGCCTAATCGGCCTTCGCCGGATCGACCCGGAAACCGCGCATGGCTTGGCTTTAAAGGCGCTGAATTCAGGCCTCGCGCCCACCCCCGGCCCCGTCACATCGGCTCGGCTAAAGACCCAGGTCGCCGGGCTGACCCTGCCCAATCCCGTGGGTCTGGCGGCGGGGTTCGACAAAAACGCCACCGCCTTGCCGCCCCTGATGAACGCCGGTTTTGGCTGGCTAGAGGTCGGTGCAGCCACCCCGCGCCCGCAACCCGGCAACCCGCGCCCGCGCCTGTTTCGCCTGACAAAAGACCGGGCCGCCATCAATCGCTTTGGTTTCAACAACGACGGGATGGAGGCTATCGCCGCCCGCCTTGCTCAGCGCCCTACCGGCATCCCCGTTGGCTTGAACCTTGGTGCCAACAAAGATAGCGACGACCGCGCGGCGGATTTCGCCCGCGTGTTGCAGCATTGCGGCCCGCACGTCGATTTCGCAACGGTCAACGTCAGTTCACCCAACACCGAAAAGCTGCGCGATTTGCAGGGACCAGAGGCTTTGGCCGCCTTGCTGATGGGCGTCATGGAAACCCGCGCCGCGATGGCGAAACCCATTCCGATCTTCCTGAAAATCGCGCCGGATCTGACGCCGGATGACTTGGCGCAAATCGCCAGCGTCGCCACCATGGCCAATATCGACGCCATCATTGCCACCAACACCACCTTGTCGCGCGACGGGCTGAAAAGCCCGGCAAGCAACGAGGCGGGCGGCCTGTCCGGCAAGCCCTTGTTTGAAAAATCCACGCGGGTTTTGGCGCAACTCTCGCAATTGACCGAAGGCGCGATGCCGCTAATCGGCGTCGGCGGCATTTCCAGCGCTGCGGATGCCTATGCCAAAATTCGCGCCGGAGCCTCTGCCGTGCAGCTGTATACGGCGATGGTCTATGAGGGCCTGTCACTGGCCGCCCGCATCGCGCACGGGCTGGATAACCTTTTGAAACGCGACGGGTTCAGCACAGTGGCCGAGGCCGTCGGCACCGGTACAAAGGATTACCTATGACCGTAACTATCTGGCACAATCCACGCTGCAGCAAGTCACGCCAAACCCTTGCCCTGTTGAACGATCGCGGGGTTATGCTCACCGAACGCCGTTACCTGGACGACGCCCCGACAGAGGATGAAATCCGCGACACCCTCGCCCTGCTCGCCGTTCCAGCCATCAAAATGATGCGCACAGCAGAGGCTGAATTTCGCGCGCGGGGCCTAAGCAAAGACAGTGATGAAGCCACGCTGATCCAAGCGATGGCCACCACGCCAAAACTCATCGAACGCCCGATTGTATTCGCCAACGGCAAGGCCGCAATTGGCCGCCCACCAGAGGCCGTTCTGGGCATCCTCTGAAAACCGGCCCCTACGCCCCCACGGTCCGTTCTAACCCCGGGTAACGCAGCCCCAGTGTCACACCGCGCGACACGTTCAGCACCATTAGCGCCAGCCACAGCCCGTGGTTGCCCAGCCAGGGCACCAATAGCGCCAGCGCCAGAACGTAAATCGCCACCGATTGCAGCATCGCCCAGCGCATCGCGCGGGTCCAGGTGGCCCCAAAATAGATGCCATCCAGCATCCAGCTGGCGATGCCAAGAACCGGCGCTGCGGCGACCCAATAACGATAGTCCCGCGCCTCTGCGCGCACCGCCTCTGACGTGGTCATCAGATCGACAATCATCGGCCCGCCCAGCCAAAACACCAGCGCCAGCACCACCGCGCCGATCAGCCCCCATTGCGAGGTCAGCACAGCCGCGCGCCGCACCCGCGCGCGTGATCCGGCCCCCACGGCGGACCCCACCAACGCCTCTGCCGAAAAGGCAAAACCGTCCAGCGCAAAGGCGGTGATTTCCAGAAACTGCAACAAGACCTGATTGGCCGCCAGCGTCACATCGCCCATATCTGCCGCTAGAAACAGGAAGGTCGTGAACGACAGCGTCAGGATGACCGACCGCACCATGATATCGGCGTTCACCGCCAGCATCCGCCGCAGTTTCACTATATCAAACACCCGCGCCCAATCGCGCCACTGATCGCCCGCAAACCCAGACCGGCACAGCCATAGGCCCAGCGCCAGGCCGCTCCATTCCGCGATCAACGTTGCAATGGCCACGCCTTCGACGCCCCAATCCAGCCCCAGCACGAACCACAGATCCAACAGGATGTTCAGCCCGTTCATCCACAGTTGCAACACCAGAACACCGCGCGTGCGTTCCAGCGCGATCAGCCAGCCAGTCACCACATATAGCGAGATCGTCGCAGGTGCCCCCCAGATGCGGATCGCCATATATTGCCGCGCCAGGCTCTCTACCTCGTCAGAGGCCGGGGCCAGCGTCAGCGCGCCCCAGAACAACCCGACCTGCGCCAGAACCAGAACCACGCCCGCCGCTGCGCCAAACAACAAGCCGCGCATCAACAAGGCCCCGGTTTCCGCCGTGTCTCCCGCGCCGCGCGCCTGTGACACCAGCCCCGTGGTGCCCATCCGCAGAAAGCCAAACACCCAGTATAGGGTCGACAGGATCACTGCGCCGATCCCGACCGCCCCGATGGGGGCCGCCAGCCCCATCTGCCCAACCACGCCGGTATCAACCGCGCCCAGAATCGGCACCGTGGCATTGGACAGCACAATCGGCATGGCGATTTTGAGGACACGGGAATGGCTAAGCGGCCCTTCGGCCTCTGTGGCTGTCATGTCGTGATACAGTCAGGTCACGTGTCACGCGGCGGCATCAGGAAATGCCCGGTCGCCTGCGCAAAAAGCCTTGATCGGTTGTCCTGCCAGGCCTCGACATGCACACTGGCATAGCGCCGCCCGGATCGGTTAACCCGCGCCCGCGCATAGGCATCCCGCGGCAGACCCGACCGCAGATAATCCACAGTGAAATCAATGGTTTTCGGCAGACGCGGCAGATGCGCCGGGCTTATGGTTCCCGGGTCGATCTTGCCCGATTCAATGTCTTCCCAAAGATAGGACCACGACAGTTCGATAATCGCCGCCACCTCTAGAAACGCCGCCGTCACTCCGCCGTGAATGGCCGGCAACATCGGATTGCCGATCAGCTTGTCGTCATAGGCCAACAGCGCCGTCAGCTCGTCCCCGTGACGCTCAAACGTGATGCCAAGGAACTGAATATAAGGCACGCCCTGCACCAGCGCATTCAGCGCGGCGTCGCGGCGTTGTTTGACGACCTGAACCGGTTCGGGGCGCTTGGAATTCATGATTTCTGCCCCGCAGTTTCGCGATCCACCGTAAAGGCCCCGGTCGCGGCAGCCACCGGGCGGGCGGTATCACCGTCCGTGGCCGTGGCGCGCACAAAGGCGACCGAGCGTGTCACGTGATAACACTCGGCCCGCGCCGTTATTGCCTGCCCGGGCGTGGCCGGGCGCATGTAATCAATCCGAAGATCAATCGTTGCGGTCAACGGCGAGGCGTCCGGGTGGCTCATGACGGCGGCACCGCAGCAGGTGTCCATCAGGGCCGACACCGCCCCGCCATGAATAACTCCGGTTTCCGGGTCCCCGATCAGGCGCGCATCATACGGCATGGTGATTTCGGCGCTGCCGTCGCCAATATCGACCAACGTCATTCCAAGGGCGCGCGAATGCGGCAGCGCCTGAATGAACTGACTTGCGATCTTTAGCTTATCCAGCGCCATGCCTGCCCTATCAGAAATGTGAAAGCCACTCTTTATTGGCCCTTGCATTTCCACTCGCAAGCGCTATCTTCTGACATTGAGAATTATTCGCAATTGCAAGAACGGCAAAACCACCCATGTCGCTGACAAGCACCGCCACACCAGAAGCCTCCACACCGCAGCCCTTCGTGGCCAGCGACCGCCTGGGCCCGTTTCGTCGCAACCGCCTCTTGGTGGCCTTGGCCCTTATCACGCTGGCGATTGTCCCCGGCGATCTCGGTGCGCTGACACGTAGCCTGATGATGGACGCCTATGTACAGGTCAGCGTCTTTGTCGCCGCGACCTTGCTGATGTTTTACGGCGCGGAACGGCTGTTTGGCTTTGACATTGGCCAGTCGTTAAAGACCGCCAAGGGGTTTCAGGTGCCATTGGCCGCGCTGTTGGGGTCAACGCCGGGCTGCGGCGGGGCCGTTGTGGTGGTCGCGGCATATTCCAGCGGCAATGTCGGCTTTGGGGCCGTGGTCGCCACGCTGACCGCCACCATGGGCGACGCGGCCTTTCTGTTGATCGCGACGCGACCCGATGCCGCCTTGGTCATCCTACCGATGAGCTTTGCGGTCGGCATCCTTTCCGGCTGGTTGGTCGATCGCTTCAACACCATGGAATTCCGCGCCGACACCTCTGGCCAATGCGAGTTTGCGCCGCTTATCGGCCGCACCCGACCGCAGGACATCGCCTATCTGTTGCTGGCGGCCCCCGGTCTGTTCGTCGGCGGCGCACAACTGGGGCAGATCACCATCGACCATGTGCTGGGCGTTCCGATCCTGTGGATCGCGCTTGCCGGCACGGCACTAGGCCTGACCATTTGGTCCATGTCGCCGCTGCACGCGATGACGAATAGCAAGGACAGCCCGCTGACCCGCATGGCCGAAGAAACCAGCTTTATCTCTGTCTGGGTCATAGGTGCCTATCTGGCCTACGACTATATGGAGGCTTACGCCGGTCTTGACCTGCAAGCCTGGTTCAGCGCCATCGCGCCGGTCCTGCCGCTGATCGCCATCGGCATCGGCTTTATCCCCGGTTGCGGACCGCAGGTGCTGGTGGCAACGCTTTATATCAACGGCGTCGTGCCCTTCTCGGCCCTGATCGGGAACGCGATTTCCAATGACGGTGACGCCCTGTTCCCCGCGATCGCACTTAACCCGCGTGCGGCATTGGTGGCGACCGCCTATTCCGCCATCCCCGCGCTGGTTGTCGCCTATGGCTTTTACTTCCTCGCCCCCGGATTCATGAACTGAGTATTGCCAAGAAAGTAGCGCCTAAGCGATTGCTACTGCACCATAACCGTCCTAGGGTGCCCCTACGGCAAGGGGGCTCACATTCCGATGTCCGATACAAGACTCAGTTTCAAGCAAATGTGCGCGCGGTTCGATGTGACACCGCGCACCCTGCGATACTACGAATACATCGAACTGCTGTCCCCCACCCGCGAGGGACGCAGCCGGTTCTATGGCCCACGCGAAACTGCACGCATGACGCTGATCCTGCGCGGGCGGCGGTTTGGCTTCAGCCTGGAAGAAATTCGTCAATGGTTGCTGATGTACGAAGAACAAGGCACCAAGCCGCAGTTTGAAATCTTCCGCGAATACGCCGACCGCCAGCTTGACGCCCTGCGCGCCCAGCGGGCTGAGCTGGATGAAACCATCGACGACCTGACCGAACTGCGCGACGAAGTTGCCCGTTCTTTGGACTAAATCGCTGACTGTGCCAAAGTGACGTGACGTTCTGATTACGTCAACGTCAAGCAGTCTTGCGTGTTCCCGCACATCCCTGCATGTCAAATCAACACAAATCGAAAAAAGGAGTCGCCGGATATGACCGAGCCCCTGATGACCATTCGCGAAATGTGCGAAGCCTTCGAGGTTACCCCCAGAACCCTGCGGTTTTACGAATCCAAAGAACTGCTTGCCCCGATCCGCCAAGGCCAGAAACGCCTGTTCACCAATCGCGACCGCGCCCGGCTGAAACTGATCCTACGTGGCAAACGCTTTGGCTTTTCGTTAGAGGAAATCCGCCAGTTGCTCGACCTGTACAGCATGGGCGACCAGCAACAAACGCAGCTGCGCAAATCCTATGAAATCGGCCTCGACCGCCTAGCCGACATGGTACGCCAGCGCGATGAGCTGATCGAAACCATCGACGAGCTGCAAGAGCAACTCGATTGGGGTGCCAAAGTCATCGCCTCTTTCGACAACGGCCAAGCCGCCGAATAATCCCCTATAGACGGAGCAAGCAGAATGCCCAGCTACGCCGCGCCCACCAAAGACATGCAATTCCTGCTGCACGACGTCCTGAACGTCTCTGGCAGCGATATCCCCGGCTACGACGAACTTGACCGTGACTTTACCAGCGCCGTGCTGGAAGAGGCTGGCAAGATCAGCGCCGATCTGCTGGCACCGCTAAATCAAGTCGGCGACACCGAGGGCTGCACGTTGGAAAACGGCGTCGTGCGCACCCCAACCGGGTTCAAAGCCGCCTTTGACGAGGTCCGCGCAGGCGGTTGGACCGGTCTGGACATGCCCGAAGAATTCGGCGGCCAGAACATGCCCTATGTCATGGCCATCGCGACGACCGAATTCTTTTCGGCCGCCAATCAGGCCTTTGCGATGTATCAGGGCCTGACCCACGGCGCTGCCTCTGCCATTCTGGTGCATGGCACCGACGCGCAAAAGGCCACCTATCTGCCCAAGATGGTCAGCTGCGACTGGACAGGCACGATGAACCTGACCGAGCCGCATTGCGGCACCGATCTGGGCCTGATGCGCACCAAGGCCGACCCACAAGACGACGGCAGCTATAGCGTCACCGGCACCAAAATTTTCATCTCGTCCGGTGAACATGACATGGCCGACAACATCATCCATCTGGTGCTGGCCAAAATCCCCGGCGGCCCCGATGGCATCAAGGGCGTGTCGCTGTTCATCGTTCCGAAATTCCTGCCCAATGACGACGGCAGCCTTGGCGCGCGCAACGGCGTTGCCTGTGGCAAGCTGGAACATAAGATGGGTATCAACGGCAATGCCACCTGCGTGATGAACTTTGACGGTGCCACCGGCTGGTTGCTGGGCGAAGAACACAAAGGCATGCGCGCCATGTTCACCATGATGAACGAGGCCCGGATCGGTGTCGGCGTTCAGGGTCTGGCGCAGGCCGACGTGGCCTATCAGAACGCCGTCGCTTATGCCAACGACCGCCTGCAAGGCCGCGACGTGACCGGCGTGAAAAACCCCGACGGCCCTGCCGACCCGCTGATCGTGCACCCCGACATTCGCCGCAACCTGATGGATCAGAAAAGCTTTGCCGAGGGCGCGCGCGCCTTCACCATGTGGGGCGCGCATCTGTCTGACCGTGCGCACCGAACAGACGACAAAGACGCTGACGATCTGCTGTCCCTGTTGACCCCGGTCATCAAGGGCTTTCAAACCGACAAGGGCTTTGACATGGCCGTGCAGGCCCAGCAAATCTATGGCGGCCACGGCTATATCGAAGAATCCGGCATGAGCCAATTCGCCCGCGACGCCCGCATCACACAAATCTACGAGGGGGCAAACGGCGTGCAGGCGCTTGACCTTGTAGGCCGCAAACTGGGCCTGAACGGCGGCAAGACCGTCATGGGCTTCTTTGACATGGTGAAAACCTTCATCAAGGAAAACGAAGACCACGCAGAGCTGAAATCAGGCTTTCTTGATCCGCTCAAAGCCGCCTCCAAAGACCTGCAAGCGGCGGGAATGTATTTCATGCAGAACATGAAAAACCCCAACAACGCGCTGGCCGGCAGCTATGACTTTATGCATCTGTTTGGCCATGTGTGCCTGGGCCTGATGTGGGCAAAAATGGCCCGCGCCTCTTATGCGGCCCTTGACGCAGGCGCGACGGACCCACAGTTCTACCAGACCAAACTGACCACAGGCCGCTTCTACATGGCCCGCCAACTGCCCGCCACGGCAACACATCTGGCACGGATACAATCGGGGGCCGAAACGGTCATGGCGCTGGACGCGGCGAATTTCTAGTCATCAAAGGAAACCACTGTGATCCGTTCAATACTTGGCACATGCGCGATTGTTTTACTGACGATAGGGTCTCCGGCGTCGGCGCAACGGGCCTACACCGCGCAAGACGTCGCAAATGGCGCGGGGATCGTGTACAAAAAGGAAATCCGTCAAAAGGTCGTACAAGGCCCGACGATGACCTTTCGCGACGTGGGCAAGGGCAATATCGGGTATATGCTCTGGGGTTATATGTCCCAAAACGGCCCCTATTTTCGACTGGTCGGATTGCCCTACAGAAACATGCGACAGGTGACGTCGGTTCGGTTCGAAGGCCACGCACGACCGCCTGAATTCACCCCGCAAAAACGTCTCGTCAACGTACAAATGGGCTTTGGTATCGACGTATACCGCAAAGCGCTAAGCGAAGGTCTGACTGTGCATTTGACGGGGGATGTCGAAAAGACGTTTACGGTGCCGAAAGAGTATTTTCAGGGCTATGATGCCTGGTGGCGAAAGACCTACAACTAAGACATCAATGTCACCGGAGGATGCATGCCAAAACGCTTCAAACTGACCCGCCGCTTTCCCTGCGCGATGACCGAGGACGGCTATCGCCGCCTCAAGCGGTTCGCCGCCGAGGCTGGTTTAGATGAGGGCGAGGCGCTGTCCTTTCTGTTCGAAAACTTCGAAAGTGTGACCCACGGCGAAAACCTGACCGCGCGGCTGCGGCTGTTCAACTCGGAACTCGACGCACGCAAACGATAAAAAACGAAAAAATGGGGGAGAGAGACATGACGGATACCGGCCAAAACAATTGGATGACCGACGAGCACCAGATGCTTGCCGATATGACGCGGCAGTTCATCGAGAACGAATGGTCGCCGCTGTTTGGCAAATGGCGTGATCAGGGCGAGATGGACCGCGAAACCTGGCAGCAGGCGGGCGAACTTGGCCTGCTCTGCCCCTCGATCCCCGAGGAATACGGCGGCGCAGGCGGCGATTTCGGACATGAAGCAGTGATCCTGATGGAGGGGTCGCGCGCCAATCTGGCCAGTTGGGGGCACGGCATTCATTCCGGCATCGTCGCGCATTATGTGCTGGCTTACGGCACCGAAGAACAAAAGCAGCGCTGGCTGCCCAAGATGATTTCTGGCGAAATCGTCGGCGCACTGGCGATGACCGAACCCTCTGGCGGCTCTGACGTGCAGGGGATCAAAACCCGCGCCATTCGCGACGGCAACGCCTATAAACTGTCGGGCCAAAAGACCTTTATCACCAACGGCCAGCACGCCAACCTGATCATCGTCGCCGCCAAGACCGACCCCAAGGCCAAAGCCAAAGGCGTGTCCTTGGTGGTGGTAGAGACCGATGGTGCCGAGGGCTTTGCCCGTGGCCGGAACCTCGACAAAATCGGCTGCCATGCTGCCGACACGTCAGAGCTGTTCTTTGACAACGTCGAAGTCCCGCCAGAAAACATTCTGGGCGGCGAAGAGGGTCAGGGGTTCTATCAGATGATGAAACAACTGCCCCAGGAACGGCTGATCATCGGCTGTGGTGCGGTTGGTGCCATGGAGGGCGCGGTCGCGCGCACAATCGCCTATTGCCAGGAACGCCAGGCTTTTGGTGGCCCGATCATGCAATTCCAGAACACCCGCTTCAAGCTGGCAGAATGCAAAACCAAAACCACCGTCGCCCGCGCTTTCCTGAACGAATGTATCGCCGAACACCTGCGCGGCGAACTGACGGTCGAAAAGGCCGCAATGGCGAAATACTGGCTGACCGATACCCAGGGCGAAGTGCTGGACGAATGCCTGCAACTGCATGGCGGTTATGGCTTTATGCAGGAATATGCTGTTGCCGAAATGTGGACCGACGCGCGGGTGCAACGGATATACGGCGGCACCAATGAGATCATGAAAGAGCTGGTCTCGCGTGGGTTTTCCAAGGATCGCGCATGACCTTGCGGTTCGCTATATCTGTTTTCGCCGTGCCTATGGCCCGTCGACCGGGGCACCGCTTCGCGGCGCGCCTCCGGCGATGGAAGAGCGGGTTTCCAGGAAACGGTCCTGCGGACCGTTTTGCCCGCGAACGAGCGGAGCCCCAAAGTTTCGGAAGAGAAGAAACAAGCGACACAGGTCCACCCCACCAGCCGGAACGTGCTATGCGAACGGGATGGCGGGGCTTCTCCTCTTACGGTCATCAGCTCCTCAGCCTGTACCGCACCTCTCAAAAGGCAGTAGTACGGTTAATACTTGGTGAATCGTTCCAATCTTCTTCTCTTTCCAAATACCTCACGGGGGCGTGGGGGTGTGAAACCCCCACTCCGGTCCTCGCAAATTCTCAACCGTTGGAGGCCTACAGACCATGACCATCAAACTTCACTGCTTCGGCGAGTCGGGAAATGCCTATAAGGCCGCGCTGGCGCTACAACTCAGCGGGTTGGAATGGGAACCGGTCTATGTCGATTTCTTCAACGGCGAGACCCGCAGCGATGCCTACCGCGCCGACGTCAATGAAATGGGCGAGGCCCCGGTGATGATCGACGGCGACATCAAACTGACCCAATCCGGGGTGATCCAGCAGTATATCACTGATAAATCAGGTAAATTCGGCGGAACCGGCGACGAAAAATACGAAGTTCTGCGCTGGGTTCTGTGGGACAATCACAAACTGTCCAGCCAGGCCGGGATGACCCGTTTCCTGATGAACTTCCTGCCTGCCGACAAACGCCCCGCCGACGTGATTGCCTTTACCCAAACCCGCCTGAAAGCCGCCTATCAAGTGCTCGACACCCACCTGAAAGGGCGCGAATGGATGGTCGGCGACGGCATCACCAACGCCGATCTGTCGTGCTGTGGATACCTTTATTACCCGGAACCGTTCGGGTTTAACCGCGCCGACTGGCCCAACATCGACGCCTGGTTGACCCGCCTAAGTGAAACACCCGGCTACAAAGCCCCCTATGATCTTATGCCCGGCAGCCCCGCTGACCGGACCTGAAAGGACGACCCATGGAAGACGCCTATATCTACGACACCGTGCGCTCGCCTCGGGGCAAGGGCCGCAAAGACGGCAGCCTGCATGAGGTGACCGCCGCCAAATTGTCCGCCGACATCCTGAATGCCCTGAAAACCCGTAACGACCTGTCGGGTCACGCGGTAGAGGACGTGATCTGGGGCAACGTCACCCAGGTCGGCCCACAGGGCGGGTGTCTTGCGCGCACCGCCGTGCTGGCCAGCGACCTGGATGAATCCATCCCCGGCGTTGCGATCAACCGGTTCTGCGCCTCCGGTCTAGAGGCTGTGAATATGGCCGCCAACCAGGTGCGCGGCGGCGCGGGCGACGGTTATATCGCCGGTGGTGTCGAATGCATGAGCCGCGTGCCAATGGGCAGCGACGGTGGTGCCATTGCCGCCGACCCGACGCTGGCGATGAAAACCTATTTCGTGCCGCAGGGCATCAGCAGCGACATCATCGCTACCGAATATGGCTTTACCCGCGACATGGCCGACGCGCTTGCCGTGCGCAGCCAGCAACGCGCCAAGGCCGCCTGGGATGACCACCGCTTTGACAAATCCGTCATTGCCATTAAGGATCTGAACGGCCTGCCCATTCTCGACCATGACGAACACATGCGCCCCCAAACCGATATGCAAAGCCTTGGCGCGCTCAAGCCCAGCTTTAAGGACATCGGTGAATCCATGCCCGGCTTTGATAAAATCGCGCTGATGAAATACCCGCATCTGGAACGGATCAACCACATCCACCACGCGGGCAACTCATCCGGTATCGTCGATGGGGCCGCCGCGATCCTAGTCGGCAACAAGGCCTTTGGCGAGGCCCGCGGCCTGAAACCCCGCGCGCGAATCCGCTCCACCGCGAAGATCGGCACGGACCCAACGATCATGCTGACCGGGCCCGTGCCCGTCACACAGAAAATCCTTGCTGAATCCGGTATGACCATCGGCGACATCGACCTCTTTGAGGTGAACGAGGCTTTCGCCAGCGTCGTGTTGCGGTTCATGCAAGCCTTTGACGTCGACCCGGATCTGGTTAACGTCAATGGTGGCTCTATCGCGATGGGGCACCCTTTGGGGGCGACCGGCGCGATTATTCTGGGTATCTTGCTGGATGAACTGGAACGAAGCGATAAAGAGGTCGGCCTTGCGACCCTTTGCATTGGCTCTGGCATGGGTGCCGCAACAGTGATCGAACGAGTGTAACCCTATGTTGTTAGACGTATTTCAAAAGCACCTTGATGACGTGTCTGACGCGTTGATGACAGGGAACTTTGAGAAATACATGTCTCTGGTTGCGAATCCGATGGTTGTCATCACCGAAATCGCAACCACCGTTATCACCAAAGAGGAACAGTTCCGCTTTGGCTTTGATCACTATTCTGGAATGCTTCGAACTGAATGCGCCACTGATCTGATCCGGCTGGCCAGCAGCGTCACTGAATACGGTCCGAACCTGATCACCGGGCGGCTGGAAACGCATATCCTGCGCTCTGGTCAACGGCTTTACGGCCCGTTCGCCTCGGCGATGACCTTGGTTCGCAAAGAACGCCGTTGGCTGATCAACAGTGTGGTCAGCCCGGTGCATGCGGAAAAATGGCCGATCAATATCCAGCGCGACGGCGACGAAATCGCGCTGGATGCGGACATTTACACTATCTGAAAGGATGCATGATGCCTGTCATCGACAAAAGCAAACTGCCCACCAAGACCGGATCAAGCTATCCGGGCGGACTGAACGCCCTGGTAGACGGACGCAGCCAGATAGCGCTGGGGGACCCCGCCGGGTTGACGCAATTCGGTGTTAATTTGGTGACCTTGGCACCGGGGGCCATATCTTCGCTGCGGCATTGGCATCAAAACCAGGATGAGTTCGCCATGGTCACCCAGGGCGTTTGCACCCTGGTCGATGATCACGGCAAAACCACCATGCAGGTCGGCGACTGCGCCGCCTTTCCGGCAGGCGACGCGAATGGCCATAACATCGTGAATGAAACCGACGCACCGGCGATCTTTCTGGTCGTTGGCACCCGTACCAAAACAGAGGTCGGCCATTACAGTGACGTCGACCTGAAGGTCGAGGTCGCCGATGGCATCTATAATTTCACCCGCCGCGATGGCTCGGCCGTCGAGGACACGTAATGCGCCCGCAGGCCCCCTACCATTTCTTCTGGTCTGGCCCGTTCAGCCAATGGCACCCCAGCCTGATCAAACTGGATGGCGTTATCTTTGATTTCGCCGAACAGGCCATGATGCATCAAAAGGCGCTGCTGTTTGAAGACACCCAGGCGGCAGAGCGGATCCTGTCTGCGCCCGAACCGTCAGAGCAAAAGGCAATCGGCCAACAGGTGCGCGCCTTTGATCAAGCCACTTGGGATGCACGCAAGATCAATATCGTGCTGCGGATTTCCCGAGCCAAGTACCAACAAAATGACGGACTGCGCCGCAAGCTGTTTCAGACCGGCCGCGCCCTGCTGGCCGAGGCCAGCCCGCATGATCTGATCTGGGGTATCGGGATGGACGCGAAGACGGCTGCCGTCACCGACCCCGACTATTGGCCGGGCCAGAACCTGTTGGGTCGTATCCTGACACAAGTCCGCGATGAGATGGCCGCCATGTACCCGGATCAAGCCATGGCCGCCGCACCCGAAGTGAACTGGTACGATCCATGATCCTGCCACCCCGAGACCCGTCATATGGAATTCCGATGAAAGTCCGATGCAATTCCGACGCCCAAAACTGCCCGTCTAAAGGAACAAAACGATGAGCGAATTCACCTATGCCGTAGACGCCGACGGCGTCGCCACAATCACCTGGGACGTTCCGGGAAAGTCGATGAACATCCTGTCCTTTGAGGGGCTGCAACAGCTAAATGATCATGTGGAAACCGCGCTGACCGATGACGCGGTAAAGGGCGTCGTCATCACCTCGGCCAAGGCGGATTTCGCAGCTGGCATGGACCTGAACGTGCTGGCCAAAATGCGCGATGACGCTGGCGATGAACCCGCGCGCGGGCTGTTTGATGGCATCATGCAAATGCACGCTGTTCTGCGCAAAATCGAACGCGCGGGTATGGACGCCAAGACGAATAAAGGCGGCAAACCAATCGCTTGCGCCCTGCCCGGCACAACCTTGGGTATCGGCTATGAAATCGCGCTGGCCTGTCACCGCAGCTTTGCCGCCGACAACCCCAAGGCCAAGATCGGCCTGCCCGAAATCATGGTCGGCCTGTTCCCCGGTGCCGGTGGCACCACTCGCGTGGTGCGTAAGCTCGGCGTAATGGCCGCCGCACCGATCCTGCTTGAAGGCAAGCTGAACGACCCGAAAAAGGCCAAGGCCATGGGCCTGATTGATGAGGTCGTTGCGCCGGACCAACTGCTTGAAAAGGCAAAAGAATGGGTGCTTGTCGCCAAAGACGCCGACCTGCTGAAACCCTGGGATGCACGCGGCTACAAAATGCCCGGCGGCACGCCCTATCACCCCGCCGGCTTCATGACCTTCGTCGGTGCCGCCGCCATGGTCCACGGCAAAACGCAGGGCGTATACCCCGCCGCCAAGGCGCTGCTGGCTGCTGTCTACGAAGGCGCGCAGGTCCCGTTTGACACCGCCCTAAAGATCGAGGCACGGCATTTCGTCAACATCCTTATGAACCCCAGTTCGACCGCCATGATCCGCTCGCTTTTCATCAACAAGGGCGCTTTGGAAAAGGGCGCTGTGCGGCCAACCGATGTGGCCGACCAGCGTGTCAAAAAGGTTGGTGTACTAGGTGCTGGCATGATGGGGGCCGGGATATCGCTGGTATCGGCATTGGCTGGCATCGAGGTCGTGTTGCTTGACCAGTCACAAGAGGCCGCCGACAAAGGAAAATCCTATTCCACCAGCTACATGGACAAGGGAATTGCCCGCAAAAAGGCCACACCGGAAAAGAAAGACGCCGTGCTAGGCCTGATCACCGCCACCACCGATTATGCCGCGCTGGAAGGCTGCGACTTGATCGTCGAGGCCGTGTTCGAAGACCCCGCAATCAAGGCCGAAGTGACGAAAAAAGTCGAAAAGGTCATTGGCGCGGATTGCATCTTTGCCACCAACACCTCGACCTTGCCGATCACCGAATTGGCCAAGGCCAGCGCCCGGCCAGAGCAATATATCGGCATCCACTTCTTCAGCCCGGTCGATAAAATGAACCTTGTAGAGATCATCAAAGGTGGCGAAACCGGCGACCGCGCCGTCGCCAAAGCGCTTGATTTTGTTCGCCAAATTCGCAAGACACCGATTGTGGTCAATGACGCGCGGTTCTTTTACGCCAACCGCTGCATCATCCCCTACATCAACGAAGGCGTACGTATGGTCGGCGAAGGCATTGAGCCCGCGCTGATCGAACACGCCGCGCAGATGCTGGGCTTTCCGGTCGGGCCGCTGCAACTGAACGACGAGACCTCGATTGATCTGGGCGTCAAGATTGCCAAGGCCACCAAGGCCGCACTTGGCGATGCCTATGACGCGGGTCCGGCGGATGATGTGCTGTTTTGGCTGTTCGATCAGGGACGGTTGGGCCGCAAATCCAAGTCGGGCTATTACGACTATGACGACGCGGGCAAACGCACCGGTATTTTTCAGGGTCTGCGTGATCAGTTTGGCACGGCAACGACCGAGCAACCTGACGTCACAGAGGTTCAGCACCGGCTGATGATGGCCCAGGTGCTAGAGGCGGTGCGTGCGTTGGAAGAAGGCGTTCTGATGGACATCCGCGAGGGCGACGTGGGGGCCATTCTGGGTTGGGGTTTTGCGCCATGGTCCGGTGGCCCGTTCAGCTGGCTCGACATGATCGGCGCGGATCAAGCTGTTCAGATTTGCGACGCGCTGACCGAGGCGCATGGGCAACGGTTCAAAGCCCCGGAACTGCTGCGCGAAATCGCCACCAAGGGCCAAAGCTTTTATGGCCGGTTCGACAGCGCTGCGGCTGCCGCATAACCAAAAAGCACCCGCCTTTTGGGGAAGGCGGGTGCAGCTCTGGAGGGGGAGCCAGAGGTTGGGTAACCAGTGGTGCTAAATGGCCCTAAAGAATGGCTGGGGGAAAAGCAGGTGATGATTTATTACTTTATTCAAGCGCTTACTGCCATTTGAATTGCATCTGGCGGGCATACGGCGTCTTCGTCGATCAGACATTCCACCAACAGCTTGGCGGTCCCGTTGGACAACGTATCATAGCGCAGGGCGTCTGGCCGGGCCTCTAGCAATTCAGCGACATTGATGACCTTCATGCTGGGGCAAAAGACCAGCGCGCCCATGTTGGCAAAGATGACCTCATCATCGTTGAATTGCAGTTGAACAACCTCTAGCTGGCAGTCCGGTATAACCCGGGTGATGCCTCGAAATCCGTCCAGATCGACGGCCTTCAATAGCGTAAAGGGGTCACCAAACAGCATATCCGCCGCATCGCTTTCCAGCATCGTGCATTGTTCGGGCAGCAGCGTCATCTTGATTTGATTACCCAGCGCACCGGCAGGGACCTGCAGCGGCAACAAGGCCTTTGGGCAGGCATGGGCACTGTCCCAATGCAGTCCTTTCTTGACCGCGCGAACCGGCTGCATACCACCGTCGAATGTCAGGACTAGATCACCCTCGATGAGCGTTTCAACCGGACGCCAGCCCAGAGCTGTTGCGACCAGCGTGCCAGCCACCAGACCAGAGCCTAGCCCAGCCGCTGTTGTGTTTTTGTGAGCCCCCCGTGTGCCACCGATCTCTTGCCGATATGCGCACGACGTACCGCGGAACATTTTTGCTTTCAGTCCAAACATTTGCACCTCCACCACTGTGCGTTTCGTTTATTGGACTGCTCGATGGAACCACTTGGCACGATTCTCTTGCCCAGAGTTCGACGCAATTAAGATCAAATCGGGGCACTATTTCGCCGCGAAGATCAATGTCTCGTGTTGGCGTGTTGTTAATCCAGTTTAAGAAACAATAAACGGCCCTAGAAGCGGTACCCAAAGCGTTCGATATCCGCTTTGCACAGATCCGCGACTAGTTCTTGAGTGTTTTCAGTGTAATACGACCGATGATTCGCATTTCTGTAAGAAGTATTGGCGCGTGGCACCTCATCCAGGCGAAAGCCAAGATGGGTTTCCAGGGGCACCAGATCCTCTGATAGGTGCTCTAACCGGACAAACAGCGCCGTTCGTTCCTGGCCGCTGGCGTCACGTAAATAATGGCCATAAGGCGTCGCGCGGATGGAACTTTGGGTTTGGGGATGGGCCAGGAAATCTACGAACTCCAGTCGCCGGGCCAGATCGACCGCCGGGTGGTCAAAGCTTTGCATCCGCAGCCAGTGGTAATAGCTGACCATCCGGTCCCACGGGTTGCGCACCAGCGTAAAGATCAGGAAGTCATCCAGGTCCTGCAGGCTGATCAACCCGTCGATATCCGCCAGCGATGAATGCTTCCACAACCGCCCCGCCGTTTTGACATCCTTCAACCGCCGACGCCGTTTGACAGCCTTGGGCGTGTCGCCAATCAGAATGTCATCTTTCATCGCGCGATTTTCCAACGCGAGGCTAAGCGCGGTGCCGCCAGTTTTCGGGATATGCACAAATATGTATTTGCGGCCGGGAGAGATGATCATGCGTCGTTATCGGGCGATCCCACAGAATTTTCTAGAAAATTCTGCCGAGTCAAATCTTTCTGGATAGATCTGTTGCCCCGTTCCGCCCGGGCCAAAGCCGTGCCAGAGGCGATGATCAATGCGATACCGACCAAGGCCCACGCATTCAGCAACTGCCCCCACAGCATCCAGCCCCAGATCGCGCCGAATATCAGCAGTGTATATTCAAAGACCGACAGAAACGCGGCCTCTGCCAGCAGATACCCCCTCGTAATCAGCCCCACTCCGATCACCGCCGCCAGCGCCTGCACTCCGATCAACCCCCAAAGCCGTGCCGTCATCGGCACCCAGCCGCGCAGCAGGAACCCATCGGCCCCCGCCGCCACCTCTGGGCGCAATAGGGCCATCACGATTGTACCCAGCACGCCCCAGCTCAGGATCGCAACGAAAAATCCGGTCAGCAGCGTCAGCGTGTTTTCCTGCGCGCAATAGCGGCGGGTGGCGATGGCGGCAAATGCATAGAGGATCCCCGCACAGACTGGCAGAACCAATGCCGGGCTTAGGGCCGAAACGTCGGGTTGCAGCACCAGAATGACGCCTGAAAAGCCCACGGCGACAGCCAGCACGTTCAACGCGCTGATCCGTTGCCGCAGGACCACGAAAGAGATCAGCAAAACCCAGATTGGCGCGGTGAATAGACCGGCTGCCGATTGCGCCACCGACACAAAGGCCAGCGCCCCGAAATAAAAGAACATCGATAACGATACCAGAATGCTACGCAGCACAACCGCCACAACCCGCTGAGGCCGCAAGGATACGCGGTACACCAGAGCCACCAGCGCAATCAGCGGCAGCGCCATGGCAGAGCGCACCAGGTGAAACTGCCAAAGCCCGGCATCCTCGGCCACCAGCACAACCAGATTATCCGACAGCCCCAGCAACGCCATGGCCGCGACAACACATGTCGCCGCCAGCAGCGGCCTATGGGAGACTGTCAAACTCATCCCTTCCCTTAATTCACTCTTTGCAATCAACGCAAGCTGGGTAAATATCCCAACTCTGACAGGTTGATAAAATGGGGGGCGACGATGGGCTGGATGGCGGACGAAACCGGGCTTGAAAAGACGCGTGCAAATTATGTGCCACTGACGCCGCTAAGCCATCTGATCCGCGCGGCAAAGGTGTTTCCCGATCATATGGCGGTTGTTTACGGCATGCACCGCGTCACCTATCGCGACTATCACGCGCGCTGCTCGCAGCTTGCCTCGGCCCTTGTCGGTATCGGTATCCAGCCCGGCGAAGTGGTGGCGACGATCCTGCCAAACATCCCCGCGCAGGCAGAGGCGCATTTCGGCGTTCCCGCCTGTGGCGCGGTTCTAAATACTATAAATACCCGACTAGAGGCCGACACCATCGCCTATATCCTTGGCCACGGTGAGGCCAAGGCGGCTTTAGTCGATACGCAATTCCTGGGTCTGGCAGAGGCCGCGATTGCCCTGATGGAGGATGACGGACCACAGATTATCGAGGTTCCAGATCCGCAAGCGGGCCACCCCGCCAGCGGCAAATACCCGAATTATGAGGATTTCATCGCCGGGGGGGACGCCGGGTTTGACTGGCTGATGCCGCAAGACGAATGGGAAAGCCTTGCGCTGAACTACACCAGTGGCACCACCGGGCGGCCCAAAGGTGTGGTCTATCACCATCGCGGGGCCTATCTGATGACCATGGGCACTGTGGTCAGCTGGCGCATGGTGCTGCATCCCCGCCTGCTGACGATTGTGCCGCTGTTTCACTGCAACGGCTGGAACCACACCTGGATGATGCCGGTTCTCGGCGGCACGGTGGTCTGCTGTCGCGACGTCACCGCCGCCAATATCTATAACGCCATCGCCGACGAAGGCGTAACGCATTTCGGCGGCGCGCCCATCGTGCTGAACGCCATCGTCAACGCCAAAGACTCCGACCGGCGCGCGTTTGACCACACGGTCGAGGTTTTCACCGCCGGTGCCCCGCCCGCCGCCGCCACCTTGGCCGCGATCGAAAAGCTGGGGTTCAACATCACCCATGTCTACGGGCTGACCGAAACCTACGGCCATGTCACCGAATGCGTCTGGAATGACGCTTGGGCCGGCAAGGATCAGGCCGAGATCGCCGCATTAAAATCGCGCCAAGGCGTTGCCATGCCGATGATGGACGATATCACGGTGCTGGATCCCGACACCATGCAACAAATACCAATGGACGGCGCTGCACAGGGCGAAATCATGATCCGGGGCAACTCGGTTATGAAAGGCTATCTGAAGAACCCCGAGGCGACGCAAAAGGACTTTTCCGGTGGTTATTTCCACTCTGGCGATTTGGCCGTGCAGCACCCCGACAGCTATATCCAGATCGCGGACCGCGCCAAGGACATCATCATATCCGGCGGCGAAAACATCAGCTCTGTCGAGGTCGAAGGCGCGTTGATGCACCATCCGGCCATTTCCCTTTGCGCCGTGGTCGCCAAGCCCGACGACACATGGGGCGAAGTGCCCTGCGCCTTTGTCGAGCTGAAAGAGGGCGCGACAGCGGATGAGGCGGAATTGATCACCTTCGTGCGCGAGCGGCTGGCCGGGTTCAAAACCCCGAAGAAGATCGTGTTTCAGGAATTGCCGAAAACCTCGACCGGCAAGATCCAGAAGTTCGAACTGCGCAGCACAGCCAAAGCACTCTAGCCCCCCGCGACACGTTAAGAGCCCCCACGAATACCGGGGCTCTCAACGCCGCGTTACTTCCACTGGCCGGGATGATACAACAGTTGCGGTGGCCCCAACTGCGGCAAGCCAAGATCACGGCGCAGGTGATCGGACAATTCTTCGGTCCGATATCGCGCTTGCCGCCGTTTGCGCAACATCGCCCGCAAAGCCACAAACATCACTTTGCGGGCACCGTATTCTTCAATAATGACGTCGATCGGGCCCAACAGGCCCTCAACACCGCTCTGGGGTAAGGTCTTTATCATGATTATTTCTCGTCCGCCCAAGGGACAGACGGCTTTCTAGGTAAGGGATAAAAAAACGCACCAAACCTACGGATGTCCCAAAAGGGCGCGGGTTTTTCTTAGTTGCGTTGGAAAGTGGTCTGCCGCGTCAAAAGCGAACCAGACCGGCGCGACTGTCTATTTCAGCGCGCGGCGATAACCGCCGGACACCACAGACGTCATAAGGCGCGAGGTAAAATCAAATCCGTTCATACGTCGCCCTCCTATAATTGATGTGTGGCGTGGCGCGTTTCATACAGCGGTTTGGGTAAAAAACAACCCTGCAAATGAACCGGCCGCAGAACCTGTGGCTGCAATACCGCTAAACACGCACCCCAGCTTTGGTGCCGTTTCCATTGGCAGCGCGCAGATGTTGGTATATTCATGCCCCTAACAACAAGATAAAGCAGGCACTCCGCATCCCTCCATGACGGCGCTTACAGAATTCCAACGGCTCGAAAGCCCCGCCGTCTGGCGCGCCTCGCCAGAGGATCAGCGCCGCGATGTCATCGTATCGGTCGGCGACGCGACGCTGGTGATCTACGACAAGGCAGACCGCCCGCTCGCCCATTGGTCCCTGCCCGCCGTCATCCGGCAAAACGCCGGAACACGCCCGGCCGTTTTCGCGCCCGGCGCGGATGCGCCCGAAGAACTTGAAGTCGCGGACGAGACGATGATCGACGCCATCGAAAAGGTGCGCAAGACCATCGAACGTCGACGCCCGCGCGAAGGGCGCTTGCGGTTCTTTCTGCTGGGCGGCGGGCTGGCTGCGGTGCTGGCGCTTGGCGTCTTCTGGCTGCCCGATACGCTGGTACATCACGCCGCCGCCGTCGTACCAGAGGCCAAACGCGCCGATCTGGGACTGCGCTTGCTGTCCAACATTCGCCGCGTTGCCGGCCGACCCTGCAACACCAGTGACGGTCGCATCGCGCTGGATCGGCTCTATACCCGACTACTGCCGGATCGCACGGGACGGTTGGTCGTGCTGTCCAGCGGCATTCCCAAAACCGGGCACCTTGCAGGCGGGCTGATCCTGGTCAACCGGACCCTGCTCGAAGACCATGAGGCACCAGACGTCGTCGCGGGCTATATCCTCGCCGAGGCCCTGCGCGCCGATTCCGAAGACCCGATCAAAACCATGCTGACCGCGACAGGGCCAACGACGGCCATCAGGTTGCTGACAACAGGCGACATCCCCGAGGAGACGCTTGCGGACTATGCGGCACAGTTGATGATCGAACCCGCGTCAGAACCAGACCGCGACGCCCTGCTCGATCGCTTCCGCACAGCCCAAGTTGCGTCTACACCCTACGCCTTCGCGCGCGACATCTCGGGTGAGACCACTCTGGCACTCATAGAGGCCGACCCCGGCGGCGCAGCCCCAGTTTTGCCAGACAGCGACTGGGTCAGCCTGCAAGGCATCTGCGGCGAATAACATTCAGGGGATGTGCAAAACGCGCGTCTGGGCGGCGGGCCCCATCCCGGCAAAGCCGGGATTGGGGGAAACTCTGCCTCGGCGCAGCCGAGACCGCTGGGTCACTTGCGGGTAAACGCGTCACTGAACCCTGCGCGACGGGCAGCAACCAACGCCGCTTGCAACTGCGCCGCAGACTGGAACGGGCCAGCCAATACAATGCTATATGCCTTACCGGCTTTCTTGTAGGTGCCAAGCCGGACCGGCAGCCCCAACCCTTTTAGCCGCGCGGCAGAGGTCTGCGCGTTGGCAGCCACCCCAAAAGTGCCCACCTGAACAAAACGGTGTCCGCTGGCCACAGCACGCGGCGCAGCGGCAGCCGGGGCTGGTGTGTTCTTGGTCGAGACTGAATAAGTCGGCTGAGCGGATTCATTGGCCGCAGGCCAGCCATTCACGGCCACATACCGCTTTTGCTGCCTAAAGCTGATGAACGGAAACCGCAGCCCCGGGAACAACGACGACACATCGCGCCCGGTGTTCTGATCCACCAAACGTCGTGGAACGCCGCTGGTCCAGACCAGACGCATCTGCGCATGGCCTTCGCGGGTTCCAAGCCCCCGGTTCGGCGCGAAACGACCGTCATCAAACGCCGCGCGGTATCCCGGTGGCGGCGTGATTTCCGGTGCCGGATCCACGCGGATCACGCCCCCCACAGGTGCCGCATAGCTGGGTGTCACAGTGGTACCAGTGTTTGCCCCATAGGTCGGCGCGGTGCCCTGCGGGCCACAACGGACCCTATGCGTGCTAGAGGTCATGTATTTCTGGCTAAGCGCCGACACACCTGGACAAGCGGTTCCGGTTGTTCCCGGAGCAGACGGAATACGTGCCAATTGCGTAGGTGCAGGGCCCGGGGCCGTCGCTCTTGGCGCGGAGCGCACTGGACTTACTGGGGCGGTCGTCACGCGGACCGGTGGTGCCGCGCGTACGGTCGGGGCTGTGTAAACCGGGGCCGCTGCAACGGTCTGGCGCGGCTGCGTTGGGACAGCAACTGGGGCCCGTGGTGGTGCAACTGTCGGGGCTGTCGCAACACGCGGCGCGGGCGCAGCGGTGGCTGGCGCAGGTGAAACAGGCTTTGCATTGGCAAGGCTCGGCTGGAAGCCACAAAGCACATTGCGCTTGCGATTGACGCGCGGCACCCAGGTGACTGCCCCGTCAAAACCCGCCCGCACAAAAACACAGCCCTTGCTGTCGACATATTGCTTGGCCGTATAGCTTGCCGGCGGAAACTCTGCCGGCTGATCCGAGTTTCGCAACGACTGTGCCGACACAAGGCCGACCCCAAGTCCAAACGCAACACCGGTCGACACTTTTAAAATAGTTCGCAGCATACTGTGCCCCCACACAAAATGTAGTAATACGATGCCGCATTCCACCAGATGCGTAAAGGGCCGGTTTTGGCTTATCCACAGCTATTATGACGCGAATAGCGCCAAATCGCCGTTTTTTGTTAACGTTTTCGTGGCAACAACGGCTTTCGCTTAGATTGTGCCGAACATACGGTCACCCGCATCACCAAGGCCCGGCACGATATAGCCCTTTTCATTCAACCGCTCATCCAGCGCTGCCGTGACGATCGGCACATCCGGGTGCGCCTCTTTCATGCGCGCGACGCCCTCAGGCGCGGCCAACAGGCACAAGAACCGAATATTCGTCGCCCCGGCCTCTTTCAGCAAGTCAATCGCCGCCGCCGAGGAATTACCAGTTGCCAGCATCGGATCCACGGCGATGACCATACGATCCTGCAGCTCTGTCGGGACTTTGAAATAATACTGAACCGGCTTTAGCGTTTCCTCGTCGCGGTACAACCCGACAAAGCCGACACGGGCCGAGGGGATCAACTCTAAAATACCGTCCAACAAGCCATTCCCGGCCCGCAAAATCGACACCAGCGCCAGCTTTCGTCCGTCCAACACCGGTGCCTGCATCTCACAAATCGGGGTCTGGATTGTCCGCATCGTCATCGGCAGCTCACGGGTGATCTCAAACGCCAGCAACTGGCTGATCTCACGCAGAAGCTGCCGGAAAACCGCCGTTGGCGTAGTCTTTTCACGCATCAGCGTCAGCTTGTGCTGGATAAGCGGGTGTTTCACAACGTTGAGGTGGTCAAGCATCAGAGAGCTCCAGTTTCTTCAACACCCGCGCGCGGGTGTCCTCATCACAGAATGCCGCGTTGGCGGCGGCAATGTTCATTTCGGTAAAGTCAGGTTCTTCCCAGCCAAAGGTCTCGGCGAGGTCCGTATATTCGCGGCGCATCGTGGTGTGGAAAAACGGCGGATCATCGGTAGATACCGTGACGGCGACGCCGCAGTCTTGCAGCGTCTGGATCGGATGTGCCTTTAGGCTCGGGTAGACGCCCAGAAACACGTTGGACCCTGGGCAAACCTCTAGCACTGTCCCGGCCTCGGCCAGCCGGTCGACCAGCGCGGCGTCATCAATCGCCTGCACGCCGTGGCCGATGCGCGACGGGTTCAGCGCATCCAACGTGTCGCGCACGCTTTGCGCGCCGCCCCATTCGCCAGCGTGGCTGGTGATGCCCAACCCGGCCTCACGTGCCATGTCAAAAGCATAGGCGAAATCCTTGGGGTGAAACTGTTTTTCATCGCCGCCCATGCCAAAGCCGACAATCCAGTCCCCTGCCGTCTGCTGCGCACAAATGGCCGTCTCGCGCGCTTTCTCCGGCCCGAAATGCCGGATGGGCGTGACGATGCCGCGCAGAATGATGCCGTCGTTTTTCTCGGCGATATCAGCCGCTTCCTGGATGGCGTGCAGGTATTCCTTCCACGCGCCGACGTCGCGGCCACCGCAGAAATCCGGGCTTAGAAAGGCCTCTGTATAAATCACGCCATTCGCGGCGCTTTCCTGCAACACGGCCAGCACCAGCCGGTGGAAATCTTCCGGCCGCTGCAGGGTCGAGGTCGCAGCCTCATAAACCTCGAGAAAGTGCCAGAAATCACGGTAAGCATAGCTGCCATCGGGGTTGAAAATGCCTGATATGTCCATTTTCTTTTCATGCGCCAACAGACGGATGAACGCAGGCGGCGCGCCACCTTCAAGGTGTAAATGCAGTTCGACCTTTGGCAGATCACTGATTGCCAGCAAATCATCGGCGCTCATAAAAACGACCTCCCCGGTCCCTGCGCGGGCACGCCAAGATGCGCCGCGATGGACGCCCCTACATCGGAAAAGCCGACGAGGCCAATCTTTTTCGCGCCCAGCCCATAGCCCACCACCGGTACACGCTCGCGGGTGTGTTCGGTGCCGGGCCACGTCGGGTCATTACCATGATCGGCGGTGAAAATCGCCAGATCACCGGGGCGCAGCGCGGTCAGAAAGCGCGGCAGTTCGGTGTCAAACCATTCCAACGCGCGTGCATAGCCACTGACGTCGCGGCGGTGGCCAAAAAGGCTGTCAAATTCGACAAAGTTGGCAAAGGTCAATGATCCATCCACAGCCTCGGCGGCAAAGTCGCAAAGATGTTCGAATAAGGCAATATCAGCCCCTTTGCGCACCTCATCTATCCCCTGCATAGAGAAGATATCCCCAATCTTACCCACAGCGTTGACCCTACGTCCGGCCTGCCGCACCCAGTCGCATAAAGTCGGACTGGGCGGGGCAATCGCATAGTCGTGACGGTTGGTGGTGCGGGTGAACCCGTCAGCCTCTGTCCCGACAAAAGGCCGGGCGATGACACGGCCAATTTTCATCGCATGTACGATGGGAGCCATATCGCTGCACAGCTTTTGCAACCGATCCAAGCCAAAGTGGTCTTCATGCGCGGCGATCTGCAACACGCTATCGGCAGAGGTATAGCAAATCGGCCAACCTGTTCGCAGATGCGCGGGGCCTTCCTGTTGAATGATGGCCGTGCCAGAGGCGTGGCAGTTGCCTAAAATGCCGTCCGTTCCGGCCAGACGACAGATATCTGCCGTCAGATCGGCGGGGAAACAGGGCGTTGAATCGGGGAAATAGTGCCAGTCCCAAGGCACCGGCACGCCCGCCAGTTCCCAATGGCCAGACGGCGTATCTTTGCCCATCGAGATTTCAGTGGCCGCGCCCCAAAGGCCCATGGGCGTCGCGCCCAAACCGGGGGCCTGCAAACCAGAGGCCAGGGTAACGACCTGCCCCAACCCCAGAGCGTCCAAGTTCGGTAGTTTTAGCGGCCCGCTACGCCCGACTTCGGCCCGGCCCGCAGCGCATTCAGCCGCGATATGGCCCAGCGTATTGGACCCCTCGTCACCAAAATCCGCCGCATCGGGCGCACCGCCGCAGCCAACGGAATCCAGTACCACAAGAAATGCACGCGCCATTACGATACCCCTTGATATATCAGCGGCGGCGCGTCGATCAGCCCCTCGCCCAGCGTGAAGGCGCTAACCAGATCGGCGGCAATCGCCTCGGCCTCGTCATCGCTGGCGGCATGGACCAGCGCCAGCGGATCGCCGGCCTGCAACTCATCGCCAATCATCGCCACATCGGTCAGCCCAACCGACGGATCAATGCGTTCGCCGGCGCGCATCCGCCCGCCGCCCAGTCGGACAACGCCCATGCCAAGCGCATGACCGTCCATGGCGGCAACAGTTCCGGCATGGGGGGCCAGGACCTCTCGAATAGCAGGCGCGGCGGGAAGGCGGTCGCGCCAGCGTTCAACAAAATCAGTCGGACCACCCTTGACCGCCACCATGCGGCCAAACCGTTCGGCAGCCGCACCCGAGCGCAGCGCATCCAACACTTGACCTGCCCCCTGTTCACGGGTTTCGGCCATGCCCGCCAGCCGCAACAGCTCGCCGCCCAATTCGGCGGTCAGAATCGAAATGATCGACTCCTCGTCGGGGTCCGTCAGCGCCTCCATAACCTCCATGATCTCTAGCGCGTTGCCAATTGATGGCACACAGGGCTGGTTCATATCGGTGATCAGTGCGCCCGCCGGGCCCGCTGCGCCATTGGCCGTGGTGACCAGTGATTCCGCCAGCGCGCGGGCCTCTTTCATTGACTGCATGAACGCACCAGACCCGACCTTGACGTCCAGCACCAGCGGGCCGACGCCGCCGGCCAGCTTTTTAGACAGGATCGACGCAGTGATCAGGTCGATGGATTCCACCGTCGAGGTCACATCGCGGATCGCGTAAAGCTTGCGGTCTGCCGGGGCAATGTCGGCACTGGCCGCGACCAGTGCACAGCCCGCATCGGCCACCACGCGTTGAAATGCCTCGGTGTTCATTTCGGTCGACAGGCCGGGAATAGCCTCCAGCTTGTCCAGTGTGCCCCCGGTATGGCCCAAACCCCGCCCCGACAGCATCGGAATATACGCCCCAAGCGCGGCGATCGCGGGGCCGAGCGTCAACGAAATACAATCGCCAACGCCGCCCGTCGAATGCTTGTCGACCACCGGCCCCGGCAGATCCCAATGCAGCACACTGCCCGTATCGCGCATCGCCAACGTAAGGGCGACCCGCGCCTCTACCGTCAGAGGATTGCGGCAGATCCCCATGGCAAAAGCCCCGGCCTGCGCGTCATCAACCGCGCCAGTCGCCAGCCCCTGCGCGAACCAGCTAATCTCTGGCCCTGTGAGTGGCTTTCCCTGCCGCAACCCGGCTAATACGGTGCGCGCATCCATTTATGCCTGCTCCATCTGCGCGATATC
>Ga0315339_1000847_pt1 | contig 32133 bp, 23 predicted proteins | sample ASW17metaG_FD_204514 | JGI IMG/M metagenome (GOLD analysis project Ga0315339, IMG submission 204514) | Ammonia-oxidizing marine archaeal communities from Pacific Ocean, United States - ASW #17 | ecosystem: Environmental > Aquatic > Marine > Oceanic | place: USA: California | collected 2016-12-05 | reverse complement strand
TCGTGCGTTCCCAAAGGCCGGCGTCCATGTCGGCGTTGGCGCGGCGGATAAAACGGCCGAGGTAGAGCATCATGCCGATGGCCAATTCACTGACGCTCTGCGAATTGGCCTCGCCGGTGGTGGTGACTACGATGCCGCGGCGGGTGCAGGCGTCGATATCGACATTGTCGTAACCGACGCCGTGGCGCGAGACGATCTTGAGCTTGGGCGCGGCGTTGATAACGGACGCGTCGACGATGCCGCTGCGGCAGAAGATGGCGTCGGTCTCGCTGACGGCCGCGGCGAAGACCTCAGGCGCAGCGTAGCCTTCGAGGAAGGTCAACTCGGCGAGGGGGCGCAGCAGGTCAATGCCGGACGGGTGGATGCTGCGGTCGCTGACGAGTACGTTGAATTTTTTGTCGGTCATGTTATGGTCTTCATTCTCATCCTCATCTTGGGTTTTCTATCGCTGGCAGCGAATGTAAGGTGGGTCGGCGGATGGGTAAAGTGGTTGCTCAGGTCGTGTCGGCCAATTGTCTTATTTGCCTTTGCGTCACCAGGACTGATAAGATGATAACAAGCATGCCCAGTGGGCCGGCGGCCATGCCCCACCGCACGTCGCCGAGCAGCGCGATTATGCCCCCCGTCCACATGCCGCCGAAGGTGCCGAGGTTGAAGGCGATCGAAACCGCGCCCATGGCCCGGCCGCGAATCGGTTCGGGGATGCGGGATTGCATGGCGACGATACAGCTATTGGAGAAGATGCCATTGCCCGCGTGCGCGAGGAAGGCGAGGGGGAGTAGCAAATAAAACGACGGGGCGAAGGACAGGCAGGTGACCATCGAGGCGAAGAACGCGGTGCCGCCGAGAATTTGATAGCCGAGCCGGGCGCCCGGCTTGAGGCGTCCGGCGAGAAAGATGCCGAGTGTTGCGCCGATGCCGGCGGCGGTGAAGGCATAGCCGATTTCGCGTTCACCACCGGCGAAGAGCTCGATAAAGGCGGGTAGGGTCTGTAGCCAGCCAAAGACCAATAGGAAATTGGCGACGACTAATCCGATAAGGATCAGAAAGAGGGGGTGGGTCCGTATAAAGTCGAAGCCGACGCGAAAATCGCTTAGCGAGCGGATGTTTTGCCCAGGATCGGTTTTGCGGGTGGGCAATGTGAGCGCGATAAAGGCGGGCCGGCTCCAGCAGATCGCGGCGGCGGCGAACGCGGCGTAGAGGTCGATCGTCGCGATGATTAGGCCGGCCAGCGTCGGGCCGATAATCGAAGCGATGGACATGCCCATGCCATTGAGTGTTACGCCGGACTTGAGCGCGTGCGGGGCGAGCAGTGAGGGATAATAACTTTGCGATACGGGCACGTTGACGCCGGCGACAATACCCATGAGCGCCGCGAGCGTGTAGATCTGGCTGATCGGTACGTGGCCGACGAATACTAACAAAGCCAGCGCGCCGACGACCACTGCCGAGACGCCGGCGTTTATGGCTCAGATCAGGCGCGTGTCATGGCGGTCGGCGAGCACGCCGCCCAGCACATTGCAGAGCATGGCTGGCGCTGCGCCGATGGCCGAAACCAACCCGAGGTCCAGTGCGGATCCGGTGGTACGGTAGACCAGGATTGCCAAAGCCACCGACTGCATGCGGAAGCCTATATTGGCGGCGAGGGTGCCGCCGAGGTATTTGCGGAAGACGGGTGATGCGAACGCCGAACTGCCCATCGGCGTTCGCATCGCGTTTTCTTTGTCGATTAGGCGGCCTGGGTGTCGGCGGCTTCAATTTTGGCCAGCGCCTTTTCGTAGACCTCGAAGTGCTCGCCTTCGGCTTCTTCCGGGTCGACGTATTTGAGCCACATCGCCTGATCGGGTTTGTCGCCCGCCAGCACGCGGCGGCTCTCTTGCAAGTCGCTTACCTTGTCATGCCAGCGCACCTCACCCTCTTGTAAGAGGATATATTCGCCGGCGTATTCGGCGAGGAATTTCTGTCGATTGTCGCGATAATAGAGGGCCTGCTCGCAAGTGGTGCGTCGCCAACTGACGACGAGTTCCTGCGAGTCGGTGATATGTGAGAAAAACTCGTTGAGCGGCCCGGTGACCTCGGACTCAAAGTCGATCTCGTTGAGGTCGACGGTGCCGAAACCAGCTTCGGCGGCAACAAGCAGCGAGTTGCGGTCGCGGTGAAAGGGCGGAGTCAGCCAGTCGCTCTGCGGGTCGTGGCCCATCAGATGGGCGGTGCAGGCGTCGGTGGCGATAGTATGGTCGCCAGCGACTAGCGTATTGGCTACGCGGCCGGGCCCCTTGTAGTCGCCATTGCCCCACTCCATGCCGGCCTGTCCGACCAGGCCGTCGACAATGCACAGGGCCGGGTTGAAAAGGCGGCCCATATCGGCCAGCATATAGGGCATGCGGACTAAGTGGTGATAATAAGTCCGGGTATTGCCCTCCGGCTCGCCCGGCATCAGGCCGAAGAGATTCTTCAATGAGAGCGTGATACCCATAAAGCCGTGGTTTTTCATTTTGCCGACGGAGATAAACTCGTCGACCTCCATCGCCCGTTGTGGCAGCAGGTATTGGCTGAACATCTGTCCGCCGCCGGGCACGGGGTAGGTCTTGTAGGGCGGTAGTGTGCCGTCGATGAACTCGACGCCGAATTCGCGGAAAATCGGTATAAGAGTACCAGTCTCCTCCGGGTCGGTACCGTCGTACATTTTGTAGAAGCTGACGTCGGGCGAAACCAACTCGGCGTCGGTGCGCTCGCGCATTAGACGCAAGAAGGCGCGGGCGAGTTTTTCGCTAACCAATTGCTGCAACTGACCCTCGTAACGGATCCACTGCTTGATGAGTTGGTCGTGATTGAACTTGATGCCGATGCGCTTGGCTTTAGCCAAACGGTCCCAGGTCTCGGTCAGCGGGTCAGTGGCGCGTTTGAGGGCTTCGTAGATCTGGTCTTTTTCGGCGCGGTAGTCGCAATGCGCGGTGCGTACTTTGTAGTCGCTCATGGTCATCTTTCTCTTAGAATCAGTGGGTGACGGTGCCCTGTTCTTTTAGGTGAGTAGCCGCGATCCCAGCTCTTTTCGATTGCTGCCCCGCGATATTCCTGCTGCGGATTTCAGTTCGGCGGCCGGCTCGGGGCTATGCGGTGCATCGGTTGTGCTATTGGGCCATGTCCTCTTCAAGATTGGCTAAATGTAAGGTATCTTCGGATGGCGCGCCTTCAATTTTACATAAATCTACGAACTCAACTAATAGATTGATTCTCTGCTGAAAATCGACCCATGTAGATCTGTTCTTAATCGTTATATTTTCCACTGGCAGTTTTTAATTTCTGGTGAGCTTTCAATGCAAATTCTTGCTAGTTAATTAGTGAAAAAAGAGTAGGGATGAAGATTGTAGTTTCGTTGGTTTGTCTGGCTTTCTTGAGCGATTGCGATGCCTCCATAAATTAGTGTGGAGGCTGATGATCATATTCGCTTGAGGGTAGGCGGCAGTACGATTAGTGGTTTGGTTCGCCTTGGGTAGCGGCGTGCAGCGTCATTATCATGGTCTATCCACCAAGATCTGTCGAATTTTGTCGGCTTGGGGGTGATCGGGAAATCGCTGCAAAACTTTCTCAAACCAGGTTCTGGCCAACTCGTTCTGGCCCACACGGACGTAAGCATTGGCCAGGTGGATATGGGCAGTCGGATCATCCGGTTTTAGATCGATGAACTGTTGCCAGCATACAGCTGCCCTTTCAGGTTCGTATCGCATAGATTGATACGTCGAGCAAATATTGTAGAGGGCATCGGTATTGTTGGGTTCAGTTGAAATCACTTGCCGCCAGTGGGTGATTGCCCGGTCGTGGTTACCTTGCGATTTATAAGCCCCAGCTAGATTGTTGTGCACTCTAGTGCGAATTGGTTCTAGTTTCAGCAACTGTTCAAAAATATCTATGGCGCGGTCATACTGCTTGGTTGTGTAGTAGTGCATGCCGAGATTGTAACGGATATCCGTATTTTGAGGAGCCAGCGTCAATGCCTGTAGCCAATGGCGAATCGCTTGGTCGTGCTTGCCTAATGAGCGCAGCGATATGCCCAGGTTATTGTGCAAGTCGGAATTTTTTGGATTACGCTTAACTGCCTGACTATAATAACGGACTGCTTCTTGGTGCTGGCCGAGAGAGGCGTAGAGCAAAGCTAAGTCGTTGTAGGTGCGCCACAGATCAGGAACTCGTTCGATGATTTGTTGGTAGATGCTGATTGCTTCGTTAGTGCGCTGTAGATTGACCAGAACACGGGCTAATACCTCTAATACTTTGACGTTTTCTGGGTTCAGCGTCAGGGCATGGAGGGAGAGGTCAAGGGCCTTTTCCGCTCTCGCCTCATTCAGTGCTACCGCAGCCGATAGAGCGTAACCTCTGGCAAAGACTTCCATTGCAGTCTGATCTCTGCGCTTAGGCAGTGGTTGGGCATCAATTCTCCATATTTCTATCTCGGGTCCGGTTTGTTGTAATTGGCCAAAGGAGCCGATCGGCACATAGTAGGAATCGATGGGGTCGTAGCGTGGATCAGACTTGTCCAGTCCTTCTGGCGTAAAATGAGCTACCCGTTTGCCTACTTGTGCCAATGCCTCTATTAAGTGCTCATTTATCCCTGTCGGTGTGAGTGGATGTCGGTGCAAAATAGCGTAGGCGCATTCCCTGTCCTTTACAATCTGCATATCGCCCGCAGCCTGATCTCGGTTATTGACCTGGATGGCATACTGGTAATAAGGTGCGGAAGGGGTTTGTGTATTGAGAAACATCAGGGAGTGATCTAGAGTTTGTCTGCTGAACTTGCGCTCGAAGTATTTTATTTTCCACCACTGGTCTGTAAAGGTTCGCAGTGGAATATCGCCGCCCCAGCCACCAAAATTACAACAACTAGTCCCAGGTGGAACATGTTGTTCTACCCATGTCCGTGCCTGTCGGCGCGTGTCTCCACCGATTCGCAGTTGAGTTAGGCGCAGCGAGCCGTAGAGTGGCTCGACCAACGTCAATCCCAGGAGTAGAAACAGCCAATGTTTCCGTTTCAGATTGGCGATGAATCCTGCAACTAATACGGCCTGCAAGGCAGCTAGGGGTAGTGCGTAACGCACATAGACCAAACGTCCGGATCCCATTACCAAGTAATAGGCCAAAAACCCGGCCAGGACTACCCATTCCTCATTCCGACGGTGGCGACTTGTCCATATTAGCGCCAGTCCCGTTAGGAGTAGTCCAAATAAACCGAGGCTATGGCGTAAACTCACTTTTAAGTGGTACCACCAACCAATCCCGAGGTCGACGCGGCCCCTTTGTAGATGCCCGGTTTCGTAGATGAAGTTCGTTTTGAAGGAAGAGAAGTCCAGTATTATATAGGGAGAAGCGATAATGAAGGCGCCTAGGGAAACGATTCCGGCCAACCATATGCGGCGATCCCACAGACTGCGCCCCGCCAGTAAGTGCGCAGCGGTGATTGCCATGCCCGCCAGCGCACCCGGGTATTTTGTCGAGGCCGTCAATCCTACCAGCACACCCGCCAACACGTAGTTCGCAACTGAATCGTGGTTTAATAGACGCACGGCAGCCCAAATGCAACCAACAAACCAGAAGGTCATGGGCACATCCACTGCCGCTAATCCACTCTGCCTGACATGGAGAGTGCATACCCCTAATAATAGCGCGGCAATCGGTCCCGCACGTTGGGTGTAAACACGTGCGGCCAATAGTCCTACCCAACCTGCCGTACCTACGGCAAAGGTGATCGAAACCAACCGAGCCGTGCCCAGCAGATAGTCGGGATTCCAGAAAAAGTAAAAGCTTGCCCATTCCGCCAGTGTCCAGCCCGTTCCCAAGAGCCACTGCCAAAGAAAGTGACAGCCGTAGACCACCGCTAAAAGGTAAAAATATAGCGAAGGATAGGAGAAGAAATGAGGGTTTAAGTCGCCGCTGTAAAACAGCAGGGGCCAATAGACGAAGTGGAATTCATCCGGATGCCAAAGGAGTGATTCGGTAGTAAAACCCCACAAACGTAGGGCACTCGCTAGCAGCAAGGCACCCAATAGCGCAATTTTATGCGTTCTGCTCATAGAGTATGATCTGCGATGACATAGGTTCGTATTATCAGCCTCTTTCTGAAGTGCAGCCTATATGTTTGATAAAGCTAGTTCACGCGACAGGCGTCCCTATTCCTCTTCAATGCGCCACCGTCCCTTGTTCCTTTGGCGAGAATTCTCGCTCCCACCGCTGCTCAATTTTACCGCGCCAAGTTTCAGCATCGCTCTTTAGTTCAGCCGTTAATCCCACCTCATCATCTTTTAGATTGTTGCACTCACCCATGTCCTCTTCGAGGTTGGCCAAGTGCACGGCGTCATCTGGATCGGCTCCTTCGACCAACTGGCCGTTAATTACCAGCTTCCACTTACCTTTCCGCACCGCCGTCTGTTTACCCATCTCCCAATAAATGGTGCGTTCAGGAAATTCTTCGCTCTCGGCTACATAAGGGAGTATATCCATGCCATCTACTTCGTATTGGGAAACATTCCCACCGGCTATATTTAGAAAGGTCGGCATAATATCCATCGAAGCGCAGGGCGCATCCAAGACCTGCCCGGCGGGAATGCGCCCCGGCCAGTGCATAATACCCGGCATGCGCATTCCTCCCTCATACAAGCTGAATTTGTGCCCTTTGAGTTTGCCTGCGCTACCGCCGTAATAGGGGTCGAGATTACCATCGAGCCAGTTACGCGTCTCGCGGGAGGGACCGTTGTCGGAGGTGAAAAATGAACAGGTGTCTTCAGCAAGGCCCAAGCGCTCAACCTCATCCAATATCGCACCTACACTATCATCTACAGCAGCCAACATAGCGGCCATAACCTGCCTATCCCAAGGCAACTCACTAAAGCGGTCCATGTATTGTTTGGGCGCGTGCATGGGGTAGTGCGGAGCGTTGTAGGGCACATAGAGCATGAAGGGGCGGCCGTCGCGGGCGGCGTCGCGAATATAGGTGAGCGCCTTTTGCGTAATCATTTCGGTGAAATATTGACCATTCTGCCACAACTCTTGGCCGTCTTCCCACAAATCGTGTGTCGGATTAATGCCGGGGCCGGGGTTATTCATGCTCCAATAGAAGATATGCGAATAGTAGTCGATGCAGCCGGCCATAAAACCGTACCAGTGGTCGAAACCGTGCTGCTGGGGCCGCGAATCCTCGTCGAGACCGAGGTGCCACTTGCCGGTCATATAAGTTTGGTAGTCGAGGTCTTTGAGCGCGGTGGCTAAGGTCGGCGTGCTTTGCGGCAAGCCGGTGGCGGTGCGGTGGCCGGCGAGTATCGAGCGCACGCCGGCGTTACCCGGATAGCGGCCCGATAGCAGCGCGGCGCGCGAGGGGCTGCAGACTGGGCTGTTGGAGTACCAGTCGGTGAAGCGTGCGCCGTCTTGGGCCATGCGGTCGAGGCTGGGGGTGCGGAAGTCTTCACAACCCATGCACGAGAGGTCGCCGTAGCCTTGGTCGTCGGTGAGGAAGACGATGAAATTGGGTTTCTTCATTGTGGTCCTTGAGCTGCTGGTGGATACTGACGAGAGATAATTACCAGATCGCTTGCTGCAGCGTCAAGCACGTGATTTAAGATGGGGTGTGCGCGCGTTAGTTATATTGAAAATCATGAACTTTACCCACTATATCTGCCGAGTGCGATGGCCTGCCCACGATTGCTGGTCGGCGACGGCTGAGCGAGTGTGCCCTACGAGCCTTTGCAGTTGGACCCGGTGCTCAAACCGTGGCGTTGGCGCGTCTTCTCCGAATTGAAAGGAGCGGGTCTACGTGCGATGGCCAAAGATGGGAAGGGGGGACTGTGGTTGGCGTGACCGAAGGAGTTTGGCAGAGTGGAGGTGGAGGATACCGGCATCGCCGCCTTGACCCGCAACGATCTCACGGGGCTTGCGGCGGAGTGTCCGGCGCAGTTGAAATCGAACGGCTACACAAGCCGATGAGTAGTCGGTGTAGGCCTTGTTAGAGGACTTGCGCGAGGACCGACCCGAATTAGCGGCGGCGCTGGCCGCGTTAGTCGACTAGCATCGCTTCGAGCAGATCGTCGCTCTGACTGCTGTGAAGTAATAAACAAATATCGGAAGATATTTAGTGTTGTCTTGGGTCGTCTGCTGAAAATAATAAAATAAAAGGGGAAGAGATGAATATTGAATCTGGGAGTTTCACGCATTTGTTGGAAGGGGTCCCGCGGGAAAATCTGGCGATTACCGAGGTTAAAGCGACGCCGATTACCTATAAACCGGCCGACGGTTCGTATATACACGAATGCGGGCCGGTGGTTCTGAGCAAGATGCACAGCGCGGTAGTCGAGGTCTTTACCGATCAGGGCCTGGTTGGTATCGGGGCCGGCACGCCGGCCGACGCCGATGTCGACTATGGTTATTTAATCGGCAAGAACCCTTTTGATGTCGAGCTATTGGGTTTGTCGCCGGGGTTGGACGTAGCTTGTTGGGATTTGATCGGCAAGGCCAAGGGACTTCCGCTCTATAAATTACTGGCCACCAACAACGAGCCGGACACCAGTGTGCATGTCTATGCTAGCGGGGGTGTTATGTGGACGTATTACGATCCGGGTGACGGACGAGCGTTTGGTGCCGAGGCGCTGATTGAAGAGGCGCTGACCTACAAAGGACTGGGTTTCGATACCTTCAAGTGGCGGCCGGGTACCGATTGGGAGGAGGCGGGGATCACGCCGACGGGCTTGGGCGAGATCTGCCGCGGGTTGCGCGAGGCGGTGGGGCCCGATTTTGATTTGGGCATCGAAAAGAAAGGCTATGACTCCTGGACCTTCGAGGAGTGCATGGAGATGGCGCCGATTATCAACGACCTGGATTTTCTGTTTTTCGAGCAGCCGATGGGCGACGAGGGGCCTAAGCAATTCGACGATTACCTACGCTTGAAAGAGGCGATGCCCAAGGTCATGCTCTGGGGCGGCGAGCGTTTTCGCAGCGTCGACGAGGCGCGGCCGTGGATGCGTGCCGGCGTGTATGACGCGGTGCAATCCGATGCCTATTTTATCGGTTTGACCGCCAACTGGAATATGTCACGCGTCGCCGCCTTCCACGACACTAAACTCGTGCCGCACAATTGGAGTTCGAGTCTCAATACTGCGGCTAATACACACCTGGTAGCCGGTTCGCCGGGCGGCCATATGTGCGAGTTTTTTATGTATCCCAATGAATTTCGCTACGGCCTCTTAAAGGATCCGCCGCGACCAGTGGGTGGCCGTATTGAATTGGCGGATACACCCGGTCTTGGCGTGGAACTAATCGACTACCCAGGAGATCGCTTTCCCTATATGCCGGGGCCAAATACAGCGCCGAACCCACGTTTCCCGCATGCCGCGGAAAGGGCGAGAAAGCGGGAGCAGGAGGTAAGACGGCGTTATGCGGAATAAGTAGGTTAAGAGAGCTTTACTGGGATAAGATGTAATGGTTCTTGGGTACGTCCGCTTGATGGGCTTGTGAATAAGGTGCGTCGAAACCCCTACCCAATCATGCCGCGGAATGGGCCGAACCTTTTTCTTTGTCGATTGGTAGCTGTACCGTAAAACTCGAGTCCGAAGATGTGGTTCAGGGAGGTCTTTATAAAAGTGCGGACCAGCCTGGTCGATTTCAGAGGGGATACCCGGCTCAATGTTTGGCTTTGTCGGGTAGCCTATAAAGCCAGTATTGCGCGATTTCGCAGCAAGAAAAGCGAAACCACCGCTGTGCCGATTGATGGCTTTGATGATTGCGAGGGCATGTGAAAGATCTCGGGATGTATAAATGGGTGATATCTCTGATGTTGTTTGTTGGCTGCGCGGATTCTACCCAACCCAATGCGGCCATTCGCGATATCGATGTTCAAGAAGCCGCGAACTTACTCAAGCAGGATGCAACGGTTGTCGTGCTCGATATAAGGACGCCGCAAGAGTTTCAGCAAGGTCATATAGCCGGTGCCGAGAATATCGACTTTCGCGGCCCAGAGTTTAGGAAAAAGATAGAAGTATTAGGCCGAGATAAATCTTAACTTGTGCACTGCGGTTCAGGTGGACGCAGCACGCGATCGCTATCGGTCTTTGAAGAATTGCAGTTTAAGCAGATGTATCACTTGGAGGCGGGTATCAATGGGTGGATCGCGGCTGGTCAACCAGTTAAACAATAGGTGCAGTCCCTATCCTTTAATCAAACCCCATTCTTTCATCTTGCGCCACAGGGTCGAGCGGTGCATGCCCAATCGTTCGGTGGCATTAGAGCGGTTCCATTGACATTCTTCAAGGACCTGCTGCACATATTCTTTGTCGGATGAGGGCCGCATTGAAGCTTGGCCATTGGGCGTGCCATCATCGCTTCGCAGATGGGTAGGTAAGCAGCTTGGCAATAACGTGCCACCACGACATTTGTTAAAGGCGTGTTCAATCGCGTTTTCTAATTCGCGTACTTTGCCCGGCCAATGGTAGTCCATCAACAGCCCTAATGCGTCATGTCCTATGCCCTGGATATTGCGCCTGGTGCGGGCGTTGTATTTATCTGTGAAATGATTGGTCAGGAGCGGGATGTCTTCCTTGCGCTGTCGCAGCGCGGGTAATTCGAGCGTCATGACATTTAAGCGATAATAGAGGTTTTCGCGGAATTGGCCGTCTTCGATGGCTGCTGTAGATCCTGGTGCGTTGCGGTGATTACTCGCACATCCACTTTGATGGTTTCACTGCTGCCTACCCGTTCATTTTCACGCTCTTGCAATACGCGCAGCAACCCCACCTGAACGTTGGGAGAGAGGTGGCCAATTCCATCGAGAAAGAGCGTGCCGCCACTGGCTTCTTCAAAGCGTCCGTTTTTGTCCCCTATCGCACCAGTAAAAGCGCCTATAACATGTCCGAAGAGTTCACTTTCGAACAAGCCTTCGGAGAGCGCTGAGCAATTGACTTTGACGAAGGAGCCTTTGCGCCGTGGATGGCGGTGGCGCCTAATTCTTTACCCTTGCCGCTTTCGCCTAGGACCAAGACGGTGGCGTCGCTGTCCGACAAATCCTGCACGAGTTGTTAGAGGGCCTGCATGTCGTGCTTTTTGCCGACCAAGTTAAAGAAGCATTCCTGCTGTTGGAGGTCGCTCCGCAGGGTCTCAAGCTCGGTCACATCACGCAGTGTTGCGACTAGGCCTTTCTCGACATTTTCATCGTCCCTGAGCACGCGGGTCGACATCATCAGGTGGAGTTGGCGGTTGTTGCGGTTGTGTATCGAGACCCGGGATTCGTTAACTTCTTGCTGGCTATCGAAGATGGCGTTGAATCGATCGCGGTCTTCGGTCGGCGGTAATAGGGTAGGGCAGGATTCGCCGACCGCTTCTTCGCGTGAATACCCAATTATAGCCTGGGCGGCTTCGTTGAGATTACTGATGCGCAATTGCAGGTAAAAAGCAATGATGCCATCGGCCACGGCGTTGAAGATGGCATCCATATTCTGGCGCTGCACCATACAGAGCTGGATTTGATTCTGGAGATCTTCGACGCAAGTGGGACTGGGTGTTTTCGTTTGGCATTGCGCGGTCCTATACGACTGGGTACACCAGGTTTGTTTCGCACAGGACGAGAGCCGTTGGAGTCCGGTCTCACTACCGGGTGCTGCGATAATATAGCCTGCGCCTTGCGGTGATGGCATTCAGCCTTCTTTGCGGACTCCCCGTAGAAAGATCCGCATGATCGTATCAGTCATCTCATCACCGCTTATGTCGCTGTCGGAGTGGATCATCGCAGAGCGCACCATATCGCGTAGGATTGCGGCTTCGAGGCGCGCGTTCCCGACGGCGAAGACGCCTTCGTTAGCGCCGTCGTTCAGGACACCCTCAATGGCTTCGAGCTGGCTTCGCCGCTCTTCGAGCCAGCGCTTGCGGTTTTCGCCCTTGCCGCCCTCGCTCTTACCGTCCTCTATCGACATCAGTCGAAAGAAGAAGCGGTTCTGGCTGAAGAAGGAGACAATGTGGTGGACCATCCGCCGCAGGTTCTGTTCGGGATCTTTTTGCCCGTTGGCCTTTTGCTGGAGCTTTTCGTTGAGCTGCGAAATACCCTCGAATACCACCGCGAAATACAGCTCTTCCTTGTCGGCGAAGTAGGTATAGATCGTTCCCTTGCCGACACCGGCCTGATGGGCGATATCGTCCATCAGCACTTCGTCGAAGCGCTTGGAGGAGAAGAGGCGGGCCGCCTCCTCGATAACTTGTTTCCTGCGTTCTTTTTTAGCCATGATATGCTGCTTTCAATATAAGGACTAAACTGCTAATGCGCCGGTTGGATTTCGTGGGCGGGTTCGGTCTTGTGTGACTCGTGCATCACCCGTTTGCACCACAGCGAAAAATCGTCCAATAGCGAATAGAGCGTTGGAGCAAGAATCAGGGTCAGGATGGTAGAGGAGGCCAGACCGCTGACGACGACCAGGCCCACCGGCCCCCAGCGCCGGGCGAAACCCTCGGAGGTCCCGTAGATCATCGGTAGCACGATCGGCATCAGGTTGAGGATAGTGGTGAAGGCGGTCATCAGGATCGGCCGCAGGCGGTGTTGCCCGCCGGTGACGACCGCCTCACGCCTGGACAGACCCGTCTCGCGCAGATGGTTTATGTGGGCGATGAGTACGATGCCGTTGTTGACGACGACACCGAAGAGGATCAGCAGGCCCAGTGCGCCATTGTTATCGAAGGGCACGTCGAGCGCGTAGAGCCCCAATGCGACGCCGATCAGCGAGAAGGGAATCGACAGCATGATGGTGAAGGGGTGGATTAGCGATTCGAAGAGCGCAGCCATGATCAGGTAGATCAACAAGACCGCGAATATCGCCGTAAAGTTGTTGTCGTTGGCGTCCTGCTGTTCCCAGCGCGCGGCCCGGCCGAGGTCCCAACTGTAGCCAGGCGGCAGTTGCATGCCTTCCATAATTGCTTTAATCGGGCCCATCACTTTGCGCACCGCGCCACGGCTCTCGGTATTGGCGAAGACGGTGACGTTGAGCACGCGGTTCTCGCGTTTGAGATCGCTGGGGCCGCGGCGGATGTTGAAGTCGGCCAGGGCCGCTAATTGTATCGAATTGCCGTCGCGGCCCTCGTAACTACTGTTTTTGAGCTGTTCGAGCGTGGCGCGGTCACCTTCGTTGAGTTGCATTACAATGTCTATTTCGCGGTCGTCGCTTTTGAAGCCGCTGGTGCGGCGGTTGCCCAGCGCCGAGGAGATGCTTTGCGCGACTTCGCGCGGTGAAAGTCCGTAGTTGAGGGCCTGGGCGCGGTTGACCTCGACGCGGATCTCCTCCTCGCCATCTTCCAGGCTGCTGTCGACGTCCTGCACACCGGGTATTTTCCCCAGATTTGCTTTGACTTCCTCCATCAATACCGCCAAGACTTCCGGGTTGCGGCCGTGCAGTTGCACTTCGACACCGAGCTGGTTGCCGCTCCAACCGCGCGAGCGCCCCATCTTGTAGGTGAAGCCGACCTTTTGCGGTAGCAGTTTCTTGATGGCATTACCCGCTTCCATCGACGAGAGCTTGCCCGCGTCGGCGTCGACGAGGTAGGCGCGGATACTGCCGCGCCGCTGGCGAAAATCGGTGGTGAGCGATTCGATATCGAGTTCGCCCTTTTTAGCTAGTAGGACATCCTCGATCTTGTCGAATTCTTCGCGGATCTCGTCGAGGCCATAGCTGCGGTCTATGACCACCGACATATCGACCCGGCGCTCCGGGGTCCAGGGAGTGCCGCGTTGTTCGATCTGGTCGTAGAGATAATAGCCGGTGCCGGTCAGCGCGACGGTCGCTACCAGTGTGACCCAGCGGTGGTCGAGCGTCCAGTTGAGCAGCCGGCCGTAGGAGGAGCGCAATCCGTGGCGGGAGCAATACCAGGCGAAAGCTGCTATCACCAGCCCGCTGAGGCCGAAACCGGTCCAGGTGGACCAGGACATTTCGACCAGCGAGGCGAGGATCAACCCGGACCAACGCGTCCACCAGATCCCCAGGCCGTGCCAGCCCAAGTCGGCGGTTTGCATATAGGCTATTGCGGCGACGGTCGCGATGACGAGCAGTTTGAGCCAGTTGTCGAAGCGCTCCAGCCCGTCGCGGAAGAGCCGGGAGGAAGCCAGGGGTATGAGCGACAGCGAGACGATCATTGAGACGACGACGGCCAGACAGATCGTTAGCCCGGCGTCCTTCATCCACGTCGCCGAACGGCTCTCCGAAAGAAAGAAGAAGGGCACGAAGACGCAGATGGTTGTCAGCGCGGAGGCCAGGACCGCCATACCCACTTCGCTGCTGCCGACCGCCGCGGCCTCGTCGGCGGGCAAGCCTTCTTCCTGGCGCCGGCGGAAGATGCTTTCCAATACCACCACCGCCGGGTCGACCAGCATGCCCACTGCCAGCATCATGCCCATCATCGAGACCATGTTGAGAGTAATGGGCGAATCGAAGGCCTCGCGGGCGACATACATGCCGATAAAGACGCACAGCGCCGAGGTCGGTATGGCTAGGGCGATGACGATGGTCGAGCGGATATTGCGCAGGAAGACGAAGATGATGATCATCGCCAGGAACGCGCCCATCAGTGCCGAGTCGAGCAGGGTGCTCGCTTCCTTGAGCACGGATTCGGCGCGGTTGCGGACAATGGCGACATCGAGCTTGCCAGCGTAATCGGCTTCGATACTTGCCAACTCTGCGACGATTACATCGCCGACGTCTACGACGTTGGCCGTCGAGGCCTTGAAGATCTCCAATTGCAGCGCGTCGACGCCGTTGAGACGTTCGTAGCGTTTCTTTTCGGGGAAGCCGTAGTTGATCTCACCGATGTCGCTGAGACGGAATTGACCGCCCATCAACGGCATAGAGCTGATGTCCTCGGCCTGTTTGAATTCGCCGACGGCGCGGACCATATAGCGCTGGTCGCCGTCCATAACCCGGCCCAGCGAAATATTGGTGTTGTTTTGGTTTAACTGCCAACCCAGCGAGGGCAGCGAGATATTATGGGTCTGCAGGCGCTCCTGATCCAACTCGACGATCAATTGTTTTTCTTCGAGGTCGTCGATGACCACGTTGGCCACGCCGTTGAGGCGCAAAAGTCGCGGCTCGATGACCTTCTGGATCACGTCGAGTAGACGGTCGCCGTCGCCGTGCCAGGCGAGGTTTGCGTAGATGATGGGCCGCTGGCTAGATTGCCAGCGGCGTAAGGAGACGCGGTCGACGTTGGAAGGTAATAGCGCACGTGCTTGGTCGACCTTCTCGCGCATTTCCATATTGGCCAGGTCCATGTCGGTGCCGGCCTTGAAGTCGACGCGCACCTCGCCCGAGTTGCGGCCGGAACTGGCGCTGATGCGGTCGATATTGTTCAGCGTGCCCAGCGTCTGCTCTAGGGGGATGGTCACCAACCGTTCGATCTCTTCCGGGGAAGCATTATTGTACTGGACCCTGGCAGTAATACCCGAGGAGGAAATGCTCGGCAACTGTTCCATCGGCAGGCGGTCGAGTGCGACGACGCCGACTACGAGCGCGCAGAGGGAGACCATCGCGGTGGTTACGGGGCGCTTGAGCGAGAAGGTCGAAAGTGACATGGCAACCTCCTATTCGCCGCGGTCCATTAGAGAATAGACCACGGGGATCAGCACCAGTGTCAGCAGAGTGGACACTAACAAGCCACCGATGACGGTGATGGCCATCGGCGCGCGGATCTCGGCACCCTCGCCCAACCCTAGTGCCATTGGCATCAGACCGAGCACGGTAGTCGAGGTCGTCATCAGGATGGGCCGGAAGCGCAACTCGCCGGCTTTTAGCACCGCCGCTATCTTTTGCATGCCCTCGTCGCGGCGTAGGTGGTTAATGTAATCAATGAGCACGATGGCGTTGTTGACGACGATGCCGGCGAGCATGATCAGCCCGATCAGTACTACCACGCTGATCGTCGTGCCGGTCAGCAACAGGCCGAAGGCGCTGCCGATTAGCCCGAGCGGAATGGTGAACATAATGACCAGCGGATGCAAGAGCGACTCGAATTGCGAAGCCATTACCAAGTAGACTAGGAAGACGGCTAATATCAGGGCGAACTTCATGCTGTCGAAGGATCGCACCATCTCCTCATTCTGGCCGCCGATCGAGACGGTGAAACCTTCGGGCAGCGGCAGGCCGGCGAGTGCGGTTTCGATCTCGGCGACCACTGCGCCCAAATCGCGTCCGTCGAGATTGGCTGAGATCACGGCGACGCGCTCCTGGTCGAGACGGCGAATTTCGGCTGGACCGTCGACCGCGCGGATCTCGGCGACTGATTCGAGCGCGACCGGTATCGGGTAGGAAGCGGGGCTGATAGTCATCTGTTTCAGGTCTTCGATGGTCTGGCGTTCCTCGTCGAGGGCGCGGACCCGGATATCGACCTTGCGGTCACGCCGCGCCAATTCCGTCGCCACGTCGCCCTGCAGCTTGTTGCGCAATAACTCGCCGATATTCTGCACCGTGGTGCCCAATTCGGCGATGCGCATTCGGTTGAAAAAGATCTGGATCTCGGGTTGGCCGCCGGCGGTGCTCGAACGGATATCGGCCAAACCGGGGATGGCACGCATGCGGTCAATAGCCTGTTCGGCCAGCAAGTCTAGAGTCTGTAGGCTGTAACCGCTGATTTCGACTTCGATCGGGGTGCGGAAAGAAAAATAAGAGGGATGCGAAAATCTGAACTTCAGGTCGGGGATCTGTTCGAGTTGGCCGCGCACGGTCTTGATGATCGCGGCTTCGTCCGCGAAGCCCGGCGTCAAACGCACGTGCAGTTGAGCGGTGTGCTCTTTTTTGTCGGAGGCAGTTCCGCCGGTCTGGCCACTGCTACCTATGAGGGCGAAGACCGAGGCGATGCCTTCAAGCGGGCGGATCTGTCCTTCGATGGCGGCGACATGCAAGGCGGTCCGTTCGAGGGGGGTGCCCGCGCGCCATTCTAAATCGACGAGAAATTCCCCCTGGCTCATCTCCGGAATCAGTTCTATGCCCAAATCGCGAGTTCGGTCGAGGATCACCGCGCCGGTGCCGATGCAGACGGCGATCACCAGCAGGCGTCGGCGCAGCGCCCAACTGAGGAAACGCGGGTAGAATTTGTTCAGCGAGTCGAATATGGCGTCGAAGACCCAGTAGAGCGGGAAGAGCAGGGTGGAGAAAACGCGGCCGATGCCGTTGGATATGGCACGGAAGAAACGCACCAACAGCGCCGGTCCCTTGACACCGCGGCTCGGTCCTTCCTCGCTTTTTTCGTCGGTCATGCCTGCGAAACTCAAAGACGAGAGCATTGGGATCAGCATCAGCGCGACCACCAGGGAGGCGACCAACGAGTAGGTGACCGTCAGCGCTTGGTCACGGAAGAGTTGGCCGGCGACGCCTTCGACGAAGACGATGGGCAGAAAGACGCAAATAGTGGTGGTCGTCGCGGCGATGACCGCCTGGCCGACTTCGCTGGCGCCGCGCACGGCGGCCTCCAGCGCTTTATAACCCTGGTCGCGGTAGCGTTGGATGCTTTCGAGCACGACGATTGAGTTGTCGACGAGCATGCCGACGCCCAAGGCCAGGCCGCCCAGCGACATGATATTGAGGGTGATATCGGAGGCGAACATCAAAAAGAAGGTCGCGATCACCGAGAGCGGGATCGATAGGCCGATGATGGTCGTGCTTTTGAGGTCACGCAAAAAGAGGAAGAGAATGATAACGGCGAGTATGCCGCCGATGATGGCTGTGTCGAGGACCTCGTCGACGGCCTGTTGGATAAAGGTCGCCTGGTTGAAGACGACTTCCATGCCGCTGTCCTGGAGTAGTGAGGCGTTCTCTTCAAGGAAGCCGTCGAGGCGTTCCTGGATGGCTTTACTTACCTGGACAGTGTTGGCATCGCCTTCTTTGTAGACGGCGACTTCGACGCCCTCGCGGCCGTTAATCCTGGTGACTAGGTCACGCTCCCGATGGCCGCGGAAAACGCGGCTGACGTCCTTGAGCTTTATCGGGGCGCGGTCGATCTGGCCGATGATGATTTCGCCGATGTCGTCGATGCTCTTGAATTCGTTGAGTGTACGGACCAGGAACTCGGCCTCGCCGTCCTTGAGTACGCCGCCGGTCAGGTTAACGTTTTCGGCGTTGAGCCGGTTGGTGATCTGGCTGATGGGAATGCCGAGGTGGGCCAGCCGTTGCGTCTCGACTTCGACCTGGATCTCCTCCTCCAAGCCGCCGTTGATGCGCACCGCCGCCACGCCTTCAAGGCTTTCGAGGTCGGGGCGCAGGCGTTCCTCGGCGACCCGACGCATCTCCATCAGGCTAAGGCGGCCGTAAAAAGCCAGACGCATGATTGGATCGAGTGAAGGGTCAAAGCGCAACAAGATCGGTTTGCCGGCGTCGCGCGGCAGGTTGGAAAGGTCGAGCTTTTCGCGGATGTCGAGCGAGGCGAAGTCCATATTGGTGTCCCAGCCGAATTCGACGACCACGTCGGATACGCCGGGTCTGGAGATTGACGAGACCCGGTTGACATTGCTGACCACGCCGACCAAACCCTCGACCGGTTCGGAGATCAAGCGTTCGATCTCCAAGGGGGCCACACCCTCGTATTCGGTGCGGACCGTAATCGTCGGATAGGTGATATCGGGCAGTAGGTTGACCGATAGGCGCGAGAAACCCACGCAGCCGAAGGCGACGATGGCCACCATCAACATCGCCACCGTGACTCGGCGGCGAGTGGAAAACTCTACTAGTTTCACCTGCCGCCGCCTTGGCTGCGCGTGGTCTGCCGCATGCTGTCAGGGCGTGCGGCCTGGTCGGTTGCCGAGCTATCGGATTTAGCGCTACTCCCAACGGATACGGCTTGATCGCCGGATCGCTGTCTTGCACCACCGCTTCCATCGCCTGCCCAACCGCCTTCGCCGCCTGGCGACCCTCCTTCTTCACTTGTGGCCAAAGCCGTGCCGGCCAAACGCACGGCCGCTCCGTCCTTGAGACCTTCATGGCCGATCGTCACTACGATGTCGCCTTCTTTGAGCCCGGAGATTATTTCGACCTGGCCGCCTTCGATGAAACCCAACTCAATGGCGGCGCGACGGGCTTTGCCTTCTTCAATAATGAAAACGTCATCCTCGTCGGTTTCGAGGATTAGGGCTTTCTTGGGAACGACCAGGGTGTTAGGCCTGCGTTCGGTAATAATACGGACCGTGGCGAACATGCCCGGTTTGAGCAGGCCGTTAGCGTCGACTTCAAGCGTGACTTTGACGGTGCCCGACTCGGGATCGATCTCGGGGCTGATCATGCGGATCTGGCCGGTAAAATTCTGTTCTGGTAGTGCCTCGACGGCGATGGTGGCTTCCTGGCCCGGGTGCAGTTGGTACATTCGTCGCTCAGGCACGAAAATCCGCACCAATAACGGATCGAGGTCGGCGATGACAAAGACTTCCTGGTTGCCGCGCACCAGATCGCCGATTTCGACTAGGCGTTGGGTGATGACGCCGGAGATGGGCGCGGTCAGATCGGTGTAGGTCAGATTGAGTTCGGCCTCTTCCAGACCCAGGGCCGCGTTGGCGAAACGCAAACGCGTGGATTCGTATTCGGTCTGGCTGACCATGCGCTGGTCGTGCAGGACCTTGATGCGCTGGTAGTTGGCCTTCGCCTCTTCGAAGGCGGCTTGCACCTGTTTTAGTCGCAGGCTCAACTCTTCTTTGTTGAGCCGGACTAGGGCTTGACCCTGACGGACCTTATTACCTTCTTCGCCAGTCAGCGCTTCGACCAGCCCCGTGGTGCGAGCTAGGACGCTGACCTTGCGCTCGGCTTCGAGGCGGGCGTAGGTCTCGACATAGGCGCTCATATCGGCGCGGGAGACCGTGTCGCCCTTGACCGGAATCGCCGCGGGGTTGCGCCCCCCGCCCGGACCACCGCGTCCTCCGCGGGCACCGGCTTGTGGTTTGGCTTCTTCCTCTTCGCCGCAACCGAAGGCTAAGACGAGCCCGATGAGAAGGGCAATGCGCGTTATGTGTTTGAGATTCATAGTGCTGGGTATCTAGACACCGACACGGGCATCTTGCAAGCGTCGGCGTCGCCGAGCATAGGGGGTTTCGATTCCATAGTGGCGACAGAGGCGAGCGAAATAGCGCAATGAGATGCCCAAGGCCGCACTAGCGTCCTTATTCTGATTGTAAATCCGTGCGACGCGTTCGATTTCCTGAGAGCTTACTTTGTTCATTGGGTCCCCTCTCCATAGGTACAGGTGAGTTGTTGGAGGGCATTACCAAGGTCATTCGACGCGCGTATGGCCTTGGTGCTAGAATATAGACAAACGCGGTCTATATGCTGCTTTGTTAAAAAATTGACAGGTAAGTCAGTTTTGAAGTAAACTAGGCGTTGTTGATTTGTCAATAGAACTGACTGGTCAGTTCTGTAATTGGATTTAGAAAAATGTCTTACGCACGAAAAGGCCCCCGGACGGTAGCCTAATACGTCCGGGAGCTTATTTCTAATAAAGAACGAGATCCCTTCGATTATAAATGAAGTTGCCTCGACCAATTATGCATGGGCGACGATCTGGTCGAAGTCTTATAAGTACGGTGCAATAAATCGTTTATACGAAAAAATAATCGTCATCTCGACGATCTGGTCGAAATCGAGTTGTTGCATTAGAATGCTATATATTGGGTTTAAATTATTTATAACTAATTATTACTTAAATTATGTTATGTAAATTTTCTGCACTGCTTGGTACGGCGCTTGCTAAATCAGGAGATAGAGGACGATAGATTCTTTTAATCAATATTTAATAGGAGCTTTGTTGTGAAGCGCGTACTTATTGGCGGTTTGACTATGGGAGCGATGCTTAGTTTTAGTTCGATGCTTGACGCGCAGCAAGCACTATAAGGGTGGGGGCAAGGAGCGGCATTTATCGATGATAATGCCGATGGCCTCGCCGACGGGATGGCTCGGATGCACCGCCGGGGAGGTCGAATGGCTGGCGAGGTTTGCGAGAGCGCATTGACAGCGGAGCAACAGAGCGCGCTCGAAGTGCTCGTCGGCGAATTAAAAGAGGGTGCGGCGACACAAGAAGAGATTCATGCAGCCGTCGAAGGTCAGTTTGCCGGTTGGGGTATTGAACTGCCTGAGAAGCCGGAAGGTACCGCCCGGGGTGGTAGGGGTGAACGAGTGAACCCGCTGACTAAGCAACAACATGCGACGATTAGTGCGTTGGTCGGCGAGTTAAAAGCTGGTGAGGCGACGCAGGAGGAGATCCATGCGGCGATTGAAGGTCAGTTTGCCAATTGGGGCATTGAACTGCCGGAGAACCCCGCAGGCATCGCCCGGGGCGGTCTGGGTGAGAGGATTAGCCCAACGGACCGAAGAACAGTGTGCGACGGTCGATGCGCTGGTTAGTGACTTGAGGGCTAATAATGCGACGCCGGAAGAGGTTCGTGCGGACGTTGAGGGCCAGTTGTCGGACGTGGGTGTTGAACTGCCGGAGCGCCCTGAAGGCAAGGGCGAGCACGCTCGCTTAGGCAAAGGCCAACCTACGGAAGCTCGACAAGGCGCGGGCGAGTCGAAGGTGCGTCGCGGCATGGCGAGCAGGATGAACAGCAACAGCATTGAGACGATGATGTTGCAGAAGCAAGGACGTGGTGCCCGGTAATAAATCGGTAGCTTAAAATAAAGACAAACCGCGTTAGGGCCTTGGTGTCGTAACGCGGTTTTTGTATTTGCTCCTAGCTGTGGACTTTTGCAAAAACGACGGGAGTAAAGTGATTTATAAAAAAGATAGGAATGGTTGTAGGCGATGGTGTGTCTAATGGGGCGTATGTAATAACTACCGCGCATCGAATGACCTTTGTGATAGGATCTAACAACTCACCTGTATCTATGGAGAGGGGCCCCAATGGATAAAGTAAGTTATCGGGAAATCGAACGCGTTGCACGGATTTATAATCAGAATAAGGACGCTAGTGCGGCCTTGGGCATCTCATTGCGCCATTTCGCTCGCCTCTGTCGCCACTACGGAATCGAAACCCCCTACGCTCGGCGACGCCGAAATTATATGATTACCCAACAAAACTCTTACAGATAATGAAAACGCTTTGGCATAGCATTTTAAATACGTGAAGAAAGTAACAGGTCGGGCGCGGGCTGGCGCTTGCCCCGCGATGAAAATTAACCCAATTTTCACAACGGTAGTCTCATTTTAATTATAGCAAGGAGAATCGCAATGATACGCATGCGGTATATAGCCCTCGGGGCCGTGGCATTGGCTTTATTTAGCGTATTGCCGATCGAAGCTCAGCCGGGTGGCAGCGGTGGCGGTCGAGGTGGTTTTGGCCGCGGTGGCATGTCGCCAGATCAGGTTTTCGGCTTGTTGGCCTTCCACGATAAGTTCAATGTCACGGGCAAGCAATTGCTCGAACTGAGGATCAGCCTCAAGCCGCTTTCGGTAGAGCAGCGGGAGACGATGGCGAAAATGTTCAGTGGCGACGTCGATTTTCAGGCGGTACGCGAGACGATGCGCGAGATGCAGATGGAGATGCGCGCGAAGCTAATGGGCGCACTGACCGAGACCCTCGACGAAGAGCAGATCGAGACATTGAAAGAGCATATCAAGGAACAGCAGGAGCGTCGGAGGAACTTCGGCGGTGGTCGCGGGCCCCGTAGTGGTGGTGATGGCGGTGGTAGCGGTGGTGGCGGATTCTAGGTAAGGCTATATATACAGCGGGCTCCGGGTGTTTTTCTTCCCGTCCGGAGTCCGTACTGAATTGTAACGAGCATCGTGCAAATACGCATTGAAAATTTGAGCAAGACCTATGGTCGTGGATCCGTGCCGGCCCTCTCTGATATAAATCTCAAAATTCGTCATGGCACATTTGGTTTGTTGGGCCCCAATGGCGCGGGCAAGACCACACTGATCAAGATCCTCTCGACCCAGATGGAGCCTAGTGCGGGCAAGGTGGAAATCGATGGTTGGGACCTGCACCGGGATCGGGCTGAGGTGCGACGGCGGCTCGGTTATTTGCCGCAGCATTTTGGCGCTTATCCGCAGCTTTCGGCCTTTGAGTTTCTCGATTATATGGGGCGGCTCGGTGGGCTGCACGATAAGCGGGTCCGCCGGGAACGGGTGGAACAGGTCTTGCACGATGTGGCGCTTTACGAGGCGCGCGATCGCAAAGCGGGCACCTTCTCGGGCGGGATGCGGCGGCGGCTGGGGATTGCTCAGGCAATTATCGCCGACCCGGAGTTTATTATTGTCGACGAACCGACCGTCGGGTTGGATCCGGAGGAGCGGATTCGCTTCCGCGGAATTTTGAGCCGGCTGAGCGCCAAGCGCACTATTATTATATCCACCCATATCGTCGGCGATATTTCGAGCACGTGCGAGGATCTGGCCGTTTTGCGGCAGGGACAATTGCTCTTCCACGGTGCGCCGGAGGATTTTATCGCCAAGGCTGAGGGTAAGACTTGGCTTTTGCAGACCGATGATGACGCCTTCGAGACCATTGCCAACCGCTTCAACGTGACGAATATCAACGCCGACGGTGTCGGCATGGAGTTGCGGATTGTTGGCGACGAGGCGCCGCCGCCCGGCGCCGAGGCGGTACCGCCCAATCTCGAAGATGCTTATATCTATTTTATGGGCGCACACAGCACGATCTTACAGGCAGGTGTCTGACGCCTATGCGCGCCTTACACAATATTCTCGGCGTTGCCCGCTACGAGCGCATGTTGCTCTTGCGGACCACGCGTTTCCGCATCTTGGGCAGCGTTGGTGTCGCGTTGCCGCTGCTGATCGGTATCGGGCTGGCGGTGCTCGAAGCGCGTGGCATTGAATTCAGCTCGGCGTTGGGCATGGGGGCGTTTATTCCCTTCTATGTCTACAGCTATTTACAGGCGATAGTTATCGCCTTTATCGTTGGCGATTTTCGCGCGGCCGACGAAAGGGCCGAGATCTACGAGGTGATCGCCGGCCGGCCGATTGCCACGGCCGAACTGGTCATCGGTAAGTATCTCGGTGTCGTCGGTGCGATGTCGACGTTGAGCATCGCGGTCTTATTGCTGACGGTGGCGATACAGGCGGCCAAACTCAGCCTACTCGACTCTCCTTTTACGATTAAGCCCTATTTGATCTATCTGCTGGTGATGACCTTACCGGCGCTGATCTACATGTCGGCGCTGACGTTTTTTTTGGGTGCCGTACTCCGACAGCAGACCGCGGTGGCATTGTTGATTATCGCCTACGCCTTGGCGGTATTGTTTTATCTCGGCGAGGGCTATGGCGGCATTTGGGATTTTGGTGCCTTTTTTGCCCCGCTATTCTACTCCGATATGATTGGTCTAGGCGATCTCTCACGGGTGATAGACCAGCGGCTGTTTTATTTGGCTTTAGGGTTATTCTTTTTTGGCTTGTCGATTGAGCGCTATCCGCGGCTAAGCCAATCGTTGGCCTGGGCTTGGGGGGGGCGCGGTATGGCGGGGGGCGGGTTATTGGTGGCGGTGGGATTATATCAGCATATGGGGGCGCAGGACGAGGCGAATCTGGCCTATCGCCAACGCTTGCTCGTCGAACAGTATCGCTATGCGGAAGTGCCCGCGCCGCAGGTTGAGCACTATGGCCTGGATATCGCGTTGCTCGGCGAGGGCTCGCCGATTGCCGCCAAGGTGCAAATACGACTCTATAATTATCACGAGATCGCGCTGGACTCACTGACCTTTACCCTTAACCCCGGCTTGGCATTGCGGGCGGTAGAGGATTCGACCGGCAATCCACTCGCGTGGACACGCGGCGAGGCGGTGATTCGGGTACACGCGCCGATGCTCGCTGGTGCGGAACGCACCTTGACCTTGCTCTACGACGGCGATATCGACCGCCAGGGTTTTGATTTACTGCGTGACGAGACGCGTCTTGAAAAGAGCAAATGGCCCTTCATTAAAGGCGACCTGACGGCTTGGATCCGCGGCGAATCGGTCTTTTTGCCGCCGCGCAGCCGTTGGTATCCCATCGCCGGCGTCGCGTATCATCCAGGAGAGCCTCCGCCGCCTTCGTTTGCCACGGCTGAGATCGCGGTATCGGTGCCGGCGGATTTAGAGGTGGTTACTCAGGGGCAACCGACGAGCAAGGAAACGCAGGGCGATCGTCTCGTCTCGAATTGGCGGGTCGACCATCCGGTGCCGCTATTCTCGTTGAACGCAGGCCAATACGAAGTGTATCAGACCAAGGTCGGCGACGTCGATTACGCGCTCTATGTGCATGCTTCCCATTTGCGCCCGATTCGCTTTTTTGCGGACGCGCCGGAGAAGGTCACCGAGACCATCGACCAGGTTTTCAGTGCGATGGAGCAGGAGACCGGGCTCAAATACCCCTATGCGCGTTTGTCGATAGTGGAAGTGCCTTTCCTGGTGCAATGGTATTACGAGGGTTGGCAAGAAAATGGCCGGTTGGTGCAGCCGGGGGTGTTGATGGTTGAGGAGGATGTGTTGATGGGGCATCGTTTTCAACGAGTTTTCGACGCGCGCCTGCGGCGTCGCCGCGGCGACCAGGACGAGGCGCAGATCAAAAAAGACGTGCTGGTCGGGGCAATCTTTCAGGACTTCTTGAGCCCCGAAGGGGCGCGCAGCGGTTTGTTCCGCAGTCCGTTGGTGCAGTTGTGGTCCTTTGACCGCGGTTTTAGCGGTGAGAATTCGGATTTGCTCTCGCGCGGTTTGCCGCTCTATATGCAGGAGGATGTCAGCTCCGATTTGCGGGTGGCGATGTTTTCGAGCCGTTTCGGTGGCCGTATGAGCGGCGGCATGGCGCGCATGATCAGCAGCATGATGCGCTCGCGCGGCGGTATGGGCCGAAGGGGGCCGGGAGGTGGGATGATGCAGCCGGCGGTCAACACCGGCCCGGCTTGGGATACGCTAGTCGTCGAGATGCAGCAGAATTCGCTGGCCGAAATGGACAAGGAGGCCGAACCGGATCTCTACCGGGCGATTCTCAAAGCCAAGAGCTTGACGATCTTCCGGGTGATCAAGTCGGTGTTGGGCGCCGACAAGTTTGTCGAGTCGCTAGGGGCCTTTGACGAGGACAACAAATACAGCCAGGTGTCTTTCGCCGACTTCGAAGAATCGTTCATTCCCGACGGGGAGGTCGGTCATCAGAAGATTGACGTGCAGCAGTTGGTGCACGATTGGATCTACGGTACGCATGTACCGGGCTATACACTGACGAGGGCGACGGCCAAGAAGATGGATGATGGTTGGGGCGAGGTGGTCTACCAAGTGATCGTGCGGGTCAAAAATGGCGAGCCGGGGCGCGGTTTTGTCGAAGTGCAGGCGATCGGCCGGGAGGACCAGGGATCGAAGTCGGTTATGATCGAGGGTGGGCAGGAGGTGGAGGTGTCGATGGTGCTTTTCGCGCGGCCCTTCCGGGTGATGGTTGAGCCATTCTTCGCCAAAAACCAACGACCGATCGTCGCCGCCTTGAGCATTCCGGAGAAAGTCTTCCAAGGTTATCCGAAATCGTATGTGCGGGTGGTCGACGACGGGGAGAATTATTTTTCCGAAATCGTAGTCGATAACGACGACGAGGGGTTTTCGATGCCGATTCGTCGGGTGCAGCGTTTTTTGCGTCCGGGGCTCAAAGGCGATAACTGGCAAGTGCAGCAACTGCCTTTCGCCTTTGGCCGCTACGAAACGAATTTTCGTTGGAAACAACCCGGCGATGGGGCGCAGCCGGCGGTGTGGACGACCGCGTTGCCGGTCGCCGGCGATTACGACGTTGCCTACTATTTTGTGCCTTCACAGTTCGGCCGACGTTTCGGTTTGAACTTGGCCGAATCTTTTTCGCTGTCGGTCACACACGGTGGGGTGACGGATACGTTGGCGATGAAGGCCGAGGTGCTCAACGGCGGATGGAATCTGCTGGGGCGTTTTCATTTTGAGGAAGGTGAAGAGGCCCGGGTTGAGCTTTCCGACCAAGCATCGGGCCGACTCTACGCCGACGCGATGCGCTGGCGTTGGGTGGACCCAAACAATCCGGAGGCGGCCTACGAAGAAGATGTCGGCTCGTTCGGCAATTGGCGCGGTCGTGGTGGTCGTGGTGGTCGTGGTGGCGGGCGTTTCGGGCGGACGGCAGCAAGCGGGCGGCAGCAAGCGAGCGGTATTACCAGTTGGTTGAATCGACTATTCTGATTTTTAGGAAATTTGAGGGCGATACGTGCATATGAGATTAAAGATGCGATACGGATGGGTTTGCGGGTTGTTGTCGTTCGGTTGTGAGACGCCGCAGACCGAGCAATCGGCCGATTTGACGGTGCCAGTCACCGTACAGCCGGTGGGTTTGGGCACGATTGAATCGCTCGTGACCTCGACGGGCAGCCTGCGACCGGTGCAGGAGGCGATCATTGTCACCGAGGCGCGGGGCTTTTTGTCGCTGGGCTTTTTGGCGGAAGGGCGCAAACCGACAGAGGGCTTAGCCGTGCAACAGGGCCAGGTGATCGCCCGGCTGGAGAATGAGGAGTTGGTGGTTGGCGCTCGACTTGAGTCGCGCAAGTTGGCGGTCAAGAATATGCGCAAGATGCTCGATGAAAAAGAAGTCTTGGTCAAACGCGGCCTAGTGACGCAGATCGAGGTCGAGACGGCGCGCAAGGACCTCGCTGACGCGCAGTCGGATTACGACGATGCGCTGGTGCAGATCAAAAAGACCAAGGTCACCGCTCCGATCTCCGGAATACTCAGCGAGTTCACCGACGCGACAGAAAAAACGCTTGTCGATGAGGGTACGCAGATCTGCCGGATCGTCGATTATAGCCAGGTATTGGTTGATTTGCAGATCCCTAATTCGCAAATCCGCCATATCGAATTGGATCAACCGGTACGGGTGATCGACTACTCCTACCCTGACGAGGTGTTCGACGGTAAAATCTCGGTGGTCGATCCGGTGGTCGACCCGACGACCCGGACCTTTCGCGCGGTAGCGGTGGTTGATAATCCTAAGCGATTGTTGCGGCCGGGTATGTTCGTCAAGGCGGAGATAGTGGTTGAGTCGCATGTGGATGTGGTGTTGGTGCCGCGCGAGTTGGTATTGATGCGCGGCAATCGCGAAGTGGTTTTTGTCGAAGAAAGCGCCAGGGCGCAGATGCGTGAGATCGAAACGGGGTTGGAGGACGAGAAGTTCGTCGAGGTGCTGAAAGGGGTGGGTGAGGGGGAGCGGTTGATTACGAGCAATTACGAGACGTTGCGGTCCAGGACGCGGGTTACTGTGGCGGGGACGGAGGAGGCGAGTGGTGGGAGAGGGGGAGGTGGTGGACCGGGTAGTGGAAATGGGGCAGGGAGGAGATGAGGGGATTGTGTTGTGGGAAGGTTTTGTTCGTTAGAGGGCTCGTGGGTGGTGGCAGCGGCAGGATTCCTTGCTGATGCACGCATCGCTTTGCGATACACTTATTCATCGTGCACCTATGGGATCGAGGTCTTATTGAAAAGGCCGGGTGATTCCCTGCCCAGTCCCACCAATAATACAGTCGCGCTGTCGAAGATCACGCATCGCGTAGCGATGCTAGTGCAATGTTTGCCCGCCGCAGGACAGACCCCGACCGGATCGTCAATAGCAGTTATATCTTTAAGCACATACACGCCTTGAGAAAGTCCTGACGAAGTATATTCCCTATGTCGCTACCTGAATTTTCCACCCGCTATCCCGTCACCGTGTCGATGCTGACGCTCGCCGTAGCCCTACTCGGTGCGATCTCGCTCGGCAAACTCGGGACGGACCTGTTGCCCAATGTGAATACGCCGGTCATCACCGTCGATCTGCAAGTGCCTGGCAAGGCGCCGCAGGAAGTCGAAGAGCGCTATACGCGGCGGTTGGAGCGCGATATTAGCACCATCAGCGGGGTCGACCGGGTCTATTCGATTACCCGTTCGGGGCAGTCGGTGGTCGTCGCTGAGTTCGATTGGGAAGCGGACATGGACTTCGCGCTGATTGATGTGCAGAAGAAAATGGGCGTGTACGCGACCGACGAGGATATCGAGACGCTCGATGTGATCCAGGAGGACCCGCAGGCGCTGCCGGTTATGCGCATCGCCGTATCGCCGACGGGCGACTACGATCTAGACGCGTTGTTGGGGGCGGTCGAGACGGTAGTCAAGCCCAAGTTGGAGGCGCTCAACGGGGTGGCATCGGCTGATGTTGAAGGTGACGCCGAGAAGGAAATTCGGGTGACGCTCGATCCTTATTTGTTGGAGGCTTTTGGGCAGGACGCCGACGCGGTGATCACGGCGATTACTTCGGCGAACGAGGATGTGTCGGGTGGGACATTGCGCGAGGCGCAGCAGTCGTACCAGGTCAAGGGATTAGGGCGGCTCGAAGACATGGAGGATGTGCGCAATGTAATCGTCGGGGCTAGGCAGGGCGTCGAGGCGGCAGAAGGGGAGACGACTCAGCTACAGGTGCCGGTCTATGTGAGAGACGTGGGGCGTGTGGCGCTTGAATACGAGGAACGCGAGACGATTGTACGACTCGACGGGGTCGAGTGCATCGGCTTGGCGGTCTACAAAGAGGCCGATGCCAATACGGTGCAGGTGGTTGGAGCGGTGCTGGTGGCGATGGGCGATTTGGATCAAGACTTGCCCGAATTGCGTTTCGCAGTGGTTGAAAACCAGGCGCGTTTTATTGAGGAGGCGGTTGCCGAAGTCGAAGAAGCGGCTTTGTACGGGGCGCTGTTGGCAGTGGTGGTGCTATTCTTTTTCCTGCGCTCGTGGACGGCGACGTTGGTGATCGGCTTAGCGATTCCGATCTCGATCCTGGCGACATTCACTCTGATGTATTTCGAAGGTTTGACGCTCAACATCATGACGCTGGGTGGTTTGGCATTGGGCGCGGGCATGTTGGTCGACAATGCGATCGTGGTCATCGAAAATATCTATCGGCATCTGGAGCGGGGTGAGCCCGCGGACAAAGCTTCAGCCAAGGGGGCTAGCGAGGTCGGTGTGGCGATTATGGCCTCGACGTTGACGACGGTGTCGGTCTTTCTGCCCATCGTTTATTTGCAAGGATTGACCAGCGAACTTTTTAAGGATCAAGCTTGGACAGTGGCCTTCTCGCTTGTTTCGTCGCTCGCGGTGGCGATGATCACGGTGCCGATGCTGACTTCGCGTTTTTTGCGCAGGCGCGGTGGGATGGATACTGAGCACCGGTGGTTGCGTTTTCGCGCCTTTCTCGATGGGGTGCTCGACCACAAGGCGGTCGTCTTGTTACTGCTCTGTACAAGTGTCGCGGGCACGGTGTATATCGCCCGTTCGATAGAGACTGAATTTATTCCGCGCGAAGATCAGGGGTTATTCCATTTAGATATAGCGCTGGCTGAAGGATCCCGCTTGGAGGTGACGGACCGGGTGGCCAAGCGGGTGGGGGAGATTGTCCGCGAAATTGGCGGGGATGAGGTGGCGGCGGTTTATGCGCGTTCGGGTGTGGATCCGGCGCGCTTGGCCAATATCGGCGACCCGACGGGACCCAATCGCGCGACTTTGTCTGTCTCGTTGATTGCGGATGAACGCCGGAGTTTGCCGCAACTAGTCGGGGCGATCGACGAAGAGTTGGCCGATATTCCCGAGCTGGAGGTGAAGTATCAGCTGCACGAGACCGCGCTCGAAGGCATGATCGGCGAGCAGGCGGCTCCGGTGCAGATCGAGATCGTCGGCGATGATATCGCGGTGTTGCGCCGTTTGTGCAACGAGCTCAAGGCGCGAATTGAAACGCTGTCCAGCGTCTACAATATCACCACGAGTTTTCAAGACGGCCAACCCGAGTTGGATCTGCGTTTGCGCGCGGACGCGGTGGTCGCCACCGGGCTGACGGTCGGGACGATTGTGCAGGCGCTGGAGCGTCGGTTGTCCGGCGAGATGATCGGCGAATTGGCAAAGGACCAACGCTCGCGCGATATACGCGTCGGCTTTGAGCGTGTCGATTTACGCGAGTTGTCGCAGATGCGCATCGATACGCCGGACGGGGCGATGCTGACACTGAGTGACTTGTCCGATCCACAGATTGTCGAAGGGCCGCGCGAGATTTTGCGTGAGGACCAACGCCGGGTCGGGCGGGTGCTCGGTTATCTGTCCGAAGATGCAGCATTGGGCGAGGCCATCGGGCAGATCGAAAATATCGTCGCCGATATGGCTTTGCCACACGGCTATCGCGTCGAGATTGGCGGTGAGGAGCGCGAGCGGCAGGAATCTTTCGCCGATTTGTCCTTCGCTCTAGTGCTATCGGTGATATTGGTTTATATGGTGATGGCCTCGCTTTTCGAATCGCTATTGCACCCCCTTACCGTGATGTTGACGGTGCCCTTGGCCGGCGTCGGAGTAGTGTGGGCTTTTTGGGGTTTGGGCGAACCGTTGAGTGTGATGGCATATATCGGCATTATCATGCTCGGCGGGATCGCGGTCAATGACTCGATCGTATTGGTCGACCGCATAAATCACCTGCGTGCGCAGTTGCCGACGGTGCGCCAGGCGGTGTTGCAGGGGGCCCAGGACAGGATGCGGCCGATCCTGATGACAACGGCGACGACGATTCTGGCCCTGGTGCCGATGGCGGTAGGTTTAGGGGAGGGCGCGGGTTTGCGGGCGCCGATGGCCATTGCAGTGATCGGCGGGTTGTGCTCCTCCACGCTTATGACCTTGCTGGTAATTCCCGTGGTTTACGAAGTCTTCGAACGATTGCGGAGAGGTGCGGTGTCGTGAGCCTGGCGAATTTCTCCATCCGCCGACCGGTGACCACGGCGATGTTTTTCCTTGCCGTCTCGCTATTGGGGTTGATTTCGCTCGGCCGTTTGCAGGTCGAGTTGATGCCGGAGGTGGTTTATCCGGAGATCTTTGTGACTATCTCGCAGCAGGGCATGAGTCCGGAACAGATCGAACGCGATTTGGTGATGCCGGTCGAGGAGGAGGTGGGGCAGTTGCTCGGGGTGGTTGAGATGACGTCTGCCGCCGCGCTTAATCGCGGCAATGTGCGCATCTCCTACGAGCCGGGCACCGATATGAAATTCGCGCTCTTGCAGGTACAGAGCCGGATGGACCGTTTGCAACCGGGCTTGCCGGAGCAGACCCAGATCTCCGTGCAGCGCTTCGACGAGGGCGATCTCAGCGCTACCGTAATGGAATTGCAAGTATTGGCGCAGGGGGC
>Ga0315339_1000846_pt1 | contig 32219 bp, 28 predicted proteins | sample ASW17metaG_FD_204514 | JGI IMG/M metagenome (GOLD analysis project Ga0315339, IMG submission 204514) | Ammonia-oxidizing marine archaeal communities from Pacific Ocean, United States - ASW #17 | ecosystem: Environmental > Aquatic > Marine > Oceanic | place: USA: California | collected 2016-12-05 | reverse complement strand
CCGGCGCCGTTTCATATTCAGTGACCGGAATGATGTCGCGGTTCCACTCCTCGCGACTCTCCGGCGCAAAGGCGATTTTCAGCAACTCGTCGACGGCCTGCCTGACAGCATTCTTTGCGGTGAGTAGTTCTTCTTCGCGCCGCGCGAGATCGGCTTCGACCTCAATGATGTCAATGCGGTTCTGAATCCCCTGTTGGAATTTACGCTGCGTGATGGAGAGCAAGTCCTCGGCAAGGCCAACGGACATCTTCACCGTATCGAGATTCTGACGCGAATAGACGAGATTCCAGTAGGCGGTCACGACCTCAACCAGCGTGGTGTAAGCGCGACTCTGTGACGCGACGCCTGCGATGCTGACATCTTTGGCAGCCAACTCGAGCCCACTCATCGGGTAATCGTCCGTACCGCCACGCAAGAGAGGCTGCGTCAATGAAAACGTCCACTGACCTGTGATGTTATTCGACTTACTCCGTGGGTTGTTCACCTTGACGTAGTTACCGCTGCCCGGTGGACTTTCCACTGTCGTCGTAAACGAGTGAACTGTGGTCTGCGCCTTCGTTGGCCCCCCGGACAGTTCCCAACTCGTCCCTGTCTCGAGCCTTCCGCGAAATCCAGCGCGCGCAACGAGCAGGTCAAATTCCGTCGTCGGGCTCGCCCCAACGTTCACGCCTCCGGCAAAAGTCACAGGAGCTGGGGCTTGCACTGAGTTGGAATTGTCCACCGTCACAAAAAACTCAGAATCAAAATCACCCCACGTAGATCCGAACTGAGCGATCGAAGCCTCCGTGTCGAGCTCTGCTGCGAGCATGCCGAGGTTGTTCCTCAGCGATTCCGCGATAGCCCGCTCAAGAGACAAGGAGATGACGCCTTGTTCACCGGAGTCACTCGCAGAGCCAGGGGCATCCTGCATTGCCAGGACAGAGAGAACCAACAGAGCGAGAACGTTCATAGCGAAGAGGATTCCTGTTGAGCTCGCGCGCGTAAAGCCTCCGTCCGCCGGGCCATGATCGCCAGCACGGATTCTACGCCGTCAGTGACCTCAGGCCATGGTGAGATCAGGGCGACGGAACGGAGTTCTGCGAGCCGACTGGCAGTAAGAAATTCAGGGTGCACGTTCGATATCCAGGCTAGCTCGGACAGCGCGTAGTTCCGGGTCCACTTATCGGGTGCCACCAGGGAATTCGTCAACAACTCGAGTGTCGCGGGGACGAGGCGATTCGGCGGTGCCCCCTCTATGATGGCAACTTGCAATCGACACATCTCTAACTTCTGCAGATAGTTCACTTCCCGGGTGTCGACACGAAAGCGCACTCGGTATCGCCCGCCCTTTCCAAAAGGCTCCAGAACCAGAAGAGCCTTGTTTCCAACGTGAAATTCTCGGGCATGCGCGAGAAGAAGCAACTCTTCTTTGGCGCCAGGGCCTTCGCCTGCCAAGCGTTCGCCAACGCGCAGCCGAACCACAGCCGTCCCCATCCCGAGCAACGTCACCGTCTCGGCGGTTGCAACAACAAGCAGTCGATCGCCCTGAAGCACCTGCGTTGCGAACTGCGTCGGAAGCAAACCAGCAGGTCGCTGCGAATTTCCAAGCTGCCAGCCCGGGAGGGCCAAGCACAGGAAGCATGTCATGAGTGCCTGAAAAGATTTCATCCGAGGCTGAACTCGGCAGAAGATTTCCATTGAACGCGTCGTTCGTCCTGGTCTTCTTCTAGTTCGATCTGAATCCAGAGCGTCTCTTCTGGAACAGCCTGCGTCACACGGTCTGCCCACTCGATGACCACGAGATATCCACTGCGCCGTAAATCGGCGAATCCCGCGCGCTCAAGGTCATCTGGGCCAGCCATGAAATAAGCGTCGAAGTGCGCCACCGGGATTCGACCGCCCTCGTAGAGGTTGAGCAGCAAGTAGGAAGGCGAGCAGACGGATTGATCGGCGGGGACGCCGAGTGCCCGCACAAGGCCGCGAGTCAGTTCGGTCTTACCCGCCCCAAGTTCGCCCACCAAACCCACGACCATTCCAGGCTCAAGGCCTGCAGCCACACGGCTGGCAAGCTCGTGCATGGCACCAACACCCCGCACTCTCTCAGAATTTGGCTCAGATGCTGTGGACATGGCCAGACTCCGGCCACGGAGTGTTGTCTCCGTGCCGCTCAAGAAGGATTGAATCCTGCGCGAGCAGTGTACCGATGGGCACCCACCCCTTGGGCAGCTTGCTTTCTGCAGGCATGGCCAGGAGCAATTCGAAGTCTTCCCCATCGCCCAGAGCAGCTTCAAGGCGGTCACCCTCATGACTCACGTCAGGATGGATTGGAACCTGGTCCGCTCGCACCAAGGCGCCCGCAGCCGACGCCCGGCAAAGGCGGGCTAGATCGAGACCAAGGCCATCGGAAATGTCGATACATGCATGAATCGTCAAGCCCTGTTCCTTCGCCACCTTCACCACATCTTGGCGCGGCTCCACCCTCAAATGACGCCCACTTCGAGATCCGCCGACGGGCCCTGTCAAGACCAGCACATCGCCTGGCTGCCCTCCCGAGCGCTGCCAAGCCGTGCCTTCACACCGACCAACTGCCGTCACGGACAGAGCCAGGCTGCCCTCGGGGGCGCGAACCGTATCGCCGCCCGCCAAGACCACACCGAAATGGGCACACCAGTCTGCCAGCGCCTCAGCGAGGGCACGGCCATCGCAACCTGGAGACAGTTGTGCCGACACAAACACAGCTTCCGCAACTGCGCCCATGGCACAGAGATCAGAGAGGCACGAGCCCACGGCCTTGCGCGCGAGAAGTTGCGGTTCAACTCCCGCATCAAAATGAATGCCTTCGACGATGGTGTCGAGCGCAACAACAGTGCCATCAGCAAGGATTGCCGCATCGTCTCCGGCACCCACCTTGCAATGACCGGGCCCGCGTGACGTTGCCCATGCAATGAACTGGTGCTCATCGAATGCCATGACTGGCCTCCGCGTCGTTGCCAAAATCTAGATACGCATCCAAAGCCGAACGAAACACCGCTGCCGCACCTCGTGGATCTGTCGCATCAGCAAGCGCGCGAACAGCAGCGACTCCTGAAAGCCCATTCGGCAGATCGGGAACATCGCCAGCTGTCAGGCCGCCCAATGCAATCACCGGTCCAAGGCCGCCAAACGACAAGGCGCTGTGAATCTGATCTGCTTCTAGAAGAGGCCTTGGTCGACTTTCCCATGTGGCGCGAAAGGGGCTGAGGGTCACGTAATCCGCGAGCCGGTCATCTTCTTGGATCGGCCAATGCGCAGAGCGCCCGACCAGTCCACCCGGCATCTTCTTCCTGACCTCATCAACAGAAGGAGAGTCCCAACCGAGATGTACGCCGTCAGCACCACATGCGTGCGCTAAATCCACATCTCGACTGATGATTGTTCGAGCCCTCCATGCCTGGCAAGCCTCGACAGTTTTCTCTGCCAACACGGCGAGTTGCTCGGCAGATAACTGAGGCTCTCTGAGCAAGATTGTCGTGACGCCACCCTCGAGGACCTGCCCAATCAGCGACAGGGTCTGGTCGGGCGACATCCGCCCCGGAGTGATGAAGACGAGGCGCAGCGCGCCCAGCCGGTCATCACTCATGACCGCCCTTGTCGGCGTCCTTGCGCTGCTCTTCAGCAGAAGGCGACGTCAATTCCTTGGCGACGGCCACCTCTTCAGGCGTGTCTGGCTCCAAGAAGATCCCCACCGCCTCAAGAAGTTCGGCAAAGCGCTTGCGCGTCAGATTCGGAGCGAGCAGAACGGCCGTTGGCGACAAGCGTTCAACAACATGAGGCTTCAATTCCTGGTCGTGCAAAATCCGATCGATCACCTCTTTGTTGCGACCCCGCACCAAGCTCACAACAGTCTGTCGGACGAACTTAACCTTCCCCGCCCACTGACCGATGGAATAGATCACGTTTTGAGGAACATCAACCCGGCAGTGCTCACTGAGAGTCTTCAGGATTTCTGACGCTTCCAGCCCTTCAGCGACTGCTCGCTCGATAGACGCTGCTGTCAGCTTGTAGCGATATGCGGAATCGCTCGAGGTGCGCTCCGCAAAGCGGTCAACCTCGGTGATCAGGTCGTAGCTCGCCCCGTCAGGAAACAAGATGATTTCAAAGTCTGGATTTACAACGAGAGGAGCTGTCGCGACTTCGCTCTCTCCTACCTCAAGTCCAAGAGCCTTGGCGCCCAGCGACGTCAATCGCATTGAGACGGGCTTGCCTTCGTGTTCGCCGACATCGGCCATTCCAAACAAGACAAGCCTCTGGCGCATCCAGGTTGTCAATTCGATCGCCAGTTGTTGGGGGTCGCGCATGCCAGCCTGCTGAGCAAACTGAAAGCGACTTTGATAACGATCTCTGACGCCAAAATTGTCGAGATTGGCGAGATAACTTGATCGCGCATCGAATGCGGGGGCGTTCACATCAACCCACTGACCAACCTTCAGCTTTCGGATGGCATCCAGATACAAATCAAGCAGTTGGCTTCCATGAAAAGGCTCTTCGGTTGAGATCCAGTTCCCGCAAGAGAACTTCAGCAATCTCGACAACTTACGATCGAGAGGGGTTCGATCCCAACTACGCCCCTTGATCGTCAACGCCACGCTTCGATTCTCACCCCGCGCAATCATTGCCTGGCTCATGCAGAAGTCGAACAGGTACTGAAACAGCCAATCGCCGGGAAAACCGGACGTTCGCGCAAGTATGAAAGAGTCTTCGAGCTTGCGCACTGCTGTTCGGTAGACCTTCCCCGACAAAGTGAGCTTGATGGGGTTGTGTTCGATGTAGCTCAGAAAGGCGGAGATATCCGAGATCAGATCGACACCCAGGCAGCGAACGTGATCCACCTGGGGTTCTTCTTCGGACAAGATCTCGCGCAAGGGTGCGAGCAGTTCCGCGTAGATCACGACCGCCTCATCGAACTGGTGTATTCCGAACTCACCCAGACTGACGTGGCGAACCGTGCCGAGCAACTGAGCTTCAAGAAGCTCCTGAAGCTGCTTGCGATCCCAGCGAGCGAGAGCCTTGTGATTCTTTTTTAGAACCGCCCTTGAGGTAATGCCCCCATAAGTCTCAACAACCAGCTTTAGCAGTGGTCGATACTTATCTGGAACACCTTCAAGTCGACTGGCGACGACATCTTTCCTCGCCAAAAGCTCTGCGGCCCGTGCATGGCTCTCAGCACTCTCCGCATCAGGAACCAATCGCTTCACCAGAGAGTCCAGATCACGGCGGTCTACAAGGCGAGACAGTTGGCCTTTGAGTGAAAATATTTCTTCAACCGTGCGCTCGTCGTCCCAGATAAATGCCTGCAGAACGTCGCCAAGTTCACAGGGCACGAGAAACGTGGTGTTGTGCGAACTCAGAGCGCCATCAGAGCTTCCAGATTCGCTCAGAACATGCCCATTTGAATCGAACAGGAATCCGCGCTTGATCAACGCATTGACGGCGGCCTTCAATTCAAAAGGAGATAGATACGAGAAGGCTTGGCTGCCTGTCACATGTGCGAGGTCAGCGCGATAACCGTTTCCGCGCAAAAAGAACTTCAGCAGGTCCACGAGCTTTTTGCTCAGGAACTTGACCCGCTTGCGAACCGTCTTTTCATTCGCCATCCGACGGCGAAGCTCGGCGACACCACGATCGCCCTTGAGGCTCGTGCTGCGGCCGTCCCAGAAACTGAGCAACTCGCCGATTTCTCGGACGTTCTTGCTCTCCAACGCGACCTCGAGGGCAACGCCCCGTGCGGTACGTTCTGCGGCAGGGTCTCTCTGTTCAGGCAATACTGAGCCTCAGGCTAGAAGCCATCGACTGTACCGCAAGGACCCGTTCAGGCGCGAGTTTTAGCGCCTGAGCCCACTCACCGCGACTTTCGTCAGGTCTCCGAGACGTCGCGGATCTCGTACGTGTAGCCCTGTTCCGTGAGGAACAACTGCCGGTTATTGGCGAAGTGCTCCTCCCGGCTGTCTCGCGTCACGACCGAATAGAACACCGCCTGCCGTCGATCGCTCTTGGGGCGAAGGATTCGGCCCAGGCGCTGAGCCTCTTCTTGCCGAGAGCCAAATGTCCCCGACACCTGGATGGCGACGTTGGCGTCAGGCAAGTCCACGGCGAAGTTTCCGACTTTCGAAACGATCAGTAGATTCAGATCTCCGCCACGAAACCGGGAGTACAATTCGGCTCGTTCTTTGTTCGGTGTCCGCCCCGTGATCACAGGCGCTCCAAGCGCCTCGGCGAGGTGATCGAGCTGGTCTAGATATTGACCGATGATCAGCACGCGGTCCTCGCTATGGTTCTTGACGAGGCGCTCCACGACAGGAAGTTTGTCCGGGTTCTCCGAAGCGATTCGAAACTGGTCTCGGCTTCCAGAGCTCATGTATTCAAACATTGCTGCGGGCACGAGTGGGAGCCGGACTTCGACGCAGTGTGCGTCTGCGATCCACCCTTGCTGTTCGAGTATCTTCCAGGGCACGTCGTACTTCTTGGGTCCGATGAGCGAGAAGACCTCATCCTCTCGCTCGTCCTCTCGAACAAGTGTCGCGGTCAGGCCAAGCCGGCGCCGAGCCTGGATCTCTGCCGTCACGCGAAACACAGGGGCCGGCAGTAAATGCACCTCGTCGTAAATCACAAGGCCCCAGTCTCGGGCTCCGAACAATGAAAAGTGTGTGAACTCGCCTGACTTCCGTCGACGGTAAGTAATCATCTGGTAGGTCGAAACAGTCACAGGCGCGATCTTCTTGTTCTCGCCTGTGTATTCCCCCACCTGATCTTCCGTGAGACTTGTCTTGTCCAGGAGTTCGTCCCGCCACTGACGCACTGCAATCGTGTTGGTGGTAAGAATGAGGCACTGCGTCTGAAGCTTGAGCAGGCAACCGATACCCACGATGGTCTTGCCGGCACCACAGGGAAGCACGACGACGCCACTGCCGCCCTTTTCCGTGCCACCAGCATGAAAGATCGAGGCGGCTTCCTCCTGATAGCTGCGCAAGCCAAATGAATCGCCTGTGCGCTCGGAAACATCTCGAAGCGAGAAGGCCAACTCCGCGCCTGCCGTGTATCCGGCCAGGTCTTCAACTGGATACCCGATGCGAATCAAGGCCTGCTTGACATCTCCTCTGAGTAACTCAATCACCTGCAAACCGTGTTCGAGCGGGCTCTTTTCGAAGTACTTCTTTAGAGCGGCAGATTTTCGTATCCGATCGAGGAGCGCTTTGTCGCTCGACGTCAGCATGAGTATTCCATCGATTCGCTCGAGGCGAAGCAGGCCGAAGCGCCGGATGTTTTCTTCGATGTCACCTCGAACATTACCCGGAATCGGGTAGCGCGACTGAGCTTCTAGAAAATCGAGGATCTTCTCGGCCGTGAGACCGGCAGCCGCCGCGTTCCATATAGAAAGCGAAGTGATGCGATAGGTGTGGATGTGCTCCGGGCTTTTCTCAAGTTCTGCAAACAGCGGCAGAAAATTACGCGCCTCGGCGAAGCCCTCTGTATGGACTTCTGCCAGGATCGTACGGTCGCTCTGAACGGTCAGTGGAAGATCGGGACTCATACTTCAGGCAGTTCCAGAAGCGGGGCGAGGAATCGCCCGGTGTGCGATTTCGGTTGCGCAGCAATCTCTTCAGGCGTGCCGGCAGCGACAATGCGGCCGCCAGCAGAACCGCCTTCCGGCCCCATGTCAATGACATGATCTGCGCATTTAATCACGTCGAGATTGTGTTCGATGACCACCACGGTGTTCCCCTGATCGACCATTGCCTGTAAGACCTTCACCAGCCTCGCAACGTCATCAGCATGCAAACCCGTCGTTGGCTCGTCGAGCACGACAAGAGACCGCCCTGTGCCGGGGCGCGACAACTCAGAAGCCAGTTTAACCCTCTGCGCCTCCCCACCTGAAAGCGTCGTCGCCGGCTGGCCGAGCTTCAGATAACCGAGTCCAACCTGAGAAAGGAAAGAGAGCTTTTTTGAGATTCGCTTGTGCTTGCTAAAAACGTTGAGCGCGGTGTCTACATCCATATCCAGCACGTCGGCAATGGTATGCCCCTGCCAGCGCACTTCGAGCGTCTCTCGCCCATAACGGCGTCCATTACAAACATCGCATGGAATAGAAACATCTGAGAGGAAGTGCATCTCAACGATTTCGACACCGCGACCCTGGCAGTTCTCACAACGCCCTCCCTTGACGTTGCAGCTGAATCGGCCGGGACCGAATCCACGCATACGAGCCTCTGGCGTCCCCGCAAAGAGATTACGAATCTCGCCGAACGCCCCGGTGTAGGTGGCCGAGTTGCTATGGGGCGAACGACCCAGAGGGGACTGGTCGATCACCAGCAACTTATCCAAAGCACGAACTCCGGAGATTCGAGTCAACTCTTCCGGAGCGTCCTGATCACCGACCAACTCAGCCTGCACCGCCGGCACCAGCAAGCCGGTCACCAGACTCGACTTCCCTGAGCCCGACACACCAGTCACCACACTCAGCACCTTGAGAGGGAAGCGCGCCGTCACTTTTTTAAGGTTATGCAGCCGAGCGCCCCGGACAACGAGCTCTTTTTCTCCCTCGCGGCGCGTCTCGGGGACAGGCACGCCCGCCTTACCGGAAAGGTAACGCCCCGTTAACGAGCGACGACTTGCACGAATCTTGGCCGGCGGACCCGCAGCAACAACTTTTCCGCCATGCCGCCCCGCCCCCGGCCCGAGGTCGATGATGTGGTCTGCGGCTTCGATCGTTTGATTGTCATGTTCGACAACCACGATTGTGTTGCCGAGGTCGCGGAGATCCATCAGTGTCTTCAAGAGCTGTGCTTGATCGCGGGGATGCAATCCGATGGACGGCTCATCGAGTACATACAGAACACCGACCAGGCGATTACCCAATTGGCTCGCAAGCCGGATGCGCTGGGCCTCGCCGCCAGACAGCGTAGAGCTTGACCTCGACAAAGAAAGGTAGCCGAGCCCGACATTCATCAGGAAGTCGAGCCTGTTTTGCACCTCGTAAAGGATGTCGCGGCCAATGATGTCGTCATTGCCCTTCAGCTTCAGCTTGCCCATGACCTTGTGCGCCTCAGCAACCGTCTGCTGAGAAAGGTCGCGAATGCCGATCTTTCCGATCCGAGTGGCCAAGGCCTCTGGACGAAGCCGCCCACCCTGGCAGTCCAGGCACTGGTCGTCGCGCATCAGTGCTTCGAGAGCCGCACGCCACCAACCTTCTTTTTCAGTCCCTCGCCACCAACCCTGAACGAGAGGCAGCAAGCCTTGCCACGTCACCTGCACATCCACTTCCCGCGTTCGGCCCGCGGCGTGCTTCTCGTAATGCACAGGCACAGCGGCATCGCTGCCCGTGCCGTGCAAGAGAGCCTTCTGTACGCGCCGTGACAGCGTGGACCAGGGCCTGCTGATGTCACCGCCAAGCCGTTCGGCGACTTGATGCAAGACCTGCGAATACCACCCACCCTTGCGTGAAATATGCCGTCCCACCTTAGACGTCATTCCGTCTTCTAGAAGCGGCCGGTTTGGACGATCGATCAGACGCTCTTCGTTAATGGTAAGAACGCGCCCCATCCCTTCGCAGCTCGAACAAGCGCCTGCGTGACTGTTGAATGAGAACATGCGCGGCGTGAGACCTCCAGCCGGGAGCATGTTGCCGCAACGAGCGCATCCGGCCCGAGCTTCATAGTCGAGCAGTTCGCCATTCTCCAGGTGGACATGAGCAAGCCCCAGGCCGCGCTGCTGAGCGAGCCCGATGGCTTCCGCCAATCGTGTGCGACGAGAGCCGTCAACCTTCAGTCGGTCGACAACCAGTTCGATACTTTTGGATTTGACCGTGGATCCGAGGTCATCCAGGCGCGCCTCCTTGCCATCAACAAGCAATCTTGCAAACCCATCCCCGAGCAACTCTTCGCGCAAGTCCATGACCTCACCTGGCCGACTGAGTGCAGTGGGGTGCTTGTGAAGCTTGGAATACAGCGAGGCTGTGATATGAACCCGCTGGCCGCCGCCGCGGGCGACCAGATCTTCTGCGGCCAAGGTCGATGACCAACTCTGGAGCCTGCGGCCGCAGGTCCAGCAGTGAGCCTTCCCGACCCGGGAGAAGAGCAAGCGCAGGTAGTCGTGAATTTCCGTCGAGGTGGCCACGGTCGACCGTGGGTTACGGCTTGCCGTCTTCTGGTCGATGGCGATGGCCGGCGCAAGCCCTTCGATGGACTCGACAGGTGGGCGCTGCATGCGCTCGAGAAATCGCCTGGCGTAGGTCGACAGACTCTCCACGAAACGGCGCTGCCCCTCGGCAAACAGCGTGTCGAAGGCCAGGCTCGTCTTACCGGAGCCGGAGGGCCCGGTGACCACCGTGAGCGAACCATGGGGAATCTTGGCGTTTACTCCCTGCAGGTTGTGCAGGGCCGCGCCCTTTACGACCAGGGCCCGCGGTGCGACTGCTTGCTTCCGCCTTCCTGGTTGGGTTGCAGGCACGCGCACTTTTTGCGGCTTGAGCAATGGTTTGAGAGCCCGAGCCGTGTGCGATTTTTTACTGAGAGCGACTTCCTCTGGCGTCCCACAAGCCACGACAAGCCCCCCACCACCACCGCCTTCAGGCCCCATGTCGATGATGTGGTCGGCGACCTTGACGACATCCAGATTGTGCTCCACCACGATCAAGGTGTTCCCTGCATCGACCAGCCGTTGCAGGGCAATAATAAGCACCCGAATGTCTTCGAAATGCAGCCCCGTGGTGGGCTCGTCCAGCACATACAGAGTCTTACCCGTCGCCGGCCGGCAGAGTTCTGAAGCCAGCTTCATGCGCTGTGCTTCACCGCCAGACAAGGTCGTGGATGGTTGGCCAAGCCGAACGTAGCCGAGACCCACATCGTGAAGCGTCTGAAGAATGCGGGCAGACTTGCGATGGTGCTCAAAGAACACCAAAGCCTCGTCGATCGTCATGTCTAGAATCTGATCAACAGACAATCCACGATATTGGACTTCAAGCGTTTCGCTGTTGTAACGCCGCCGGTCGCAGACCTCACACGGCACTTCGACATCCGGTAAAAACTGCATTTCGATCGTGTTCACGCCTGCACCCTCACAGGCTTCGCAACGACCACCTTTCACGTTGAAAGAAAAGCGACCTTTCGCATACCCACGAACCTTGGCCTCTGGCGTGTTCGCAAAGACATCGCGAATCAGGTCCATCACGCCTGTGTAAGTGGCCGGGTTACTGCGTGGCGTGCGCCCGATGGGCTGCTGGTCAATTTCAATGACCTTGTCGATGTGCTCGACGCCTGTGATCTCGCGATGCTCGCCGGGGATCTTTTCAGATCGATGAAGAGTTTGAGCCAGGGCGCGCCGCAAAACATGGTCCACGAGAGTGGATTTGCCTGAGCCCGAAACGCCCGTCACCGCAATCAAGCAACCGAGTGGGAAATGCACATCGAGGCCGTCGAGATTGCGGGCCGAGGCACCCAACACAGACAGCATCTTCCCGCTGCCCGCACGCCGCTCGGCGGGAATCTCGATCGAGCGACGATGGGTCAGATAGTCCGTCGTCAAGGTGCGCTCACCGCGCAGCACACTGGACACCGTCCCCGCCCCGAGTACATGCCCTCCCAGACTTCCCGCTCCGGGGCCAATGTCGATGATGTAATCGCTGGCGAGAATTGTCTCCTCGTCGTGCTCCACGACAAGGACCGTATTGCCTCGATCGCGCAACAGATGCAGCGTGCGAATAAGGCGCTGGTTGTCCCGCGCGTGCAAACCGATCGAGGGCTCGTCGAGTATGTAAAGGACACCCTGCAGGCCCGAACCAACTTGCGTAGCAAGACGGACACGCTGAGCTTCGCCGCCGGACAGCGAGCGCGCGTTGCGGTCCAAGGACAAGTAGCTAAGACCGACATGGTCGAGGAACTCAAGGCGCTTGGTGATTTCACGCACGACAGGCTTGCCTATCAATGCTTCCCGCCCTTCCAACGAAAGCCCCTCGAAAAAACTCCGGGCTTCTTCCACTGTCAGTGCAGAAATTTCATCGAGCCGCTTGTCACGAACCGTCACGGCTCGCGCAGACGCATTCAGTCGAGTGCCACCGCACTCCGCACAAATGCGCGTGGCAAGAAACCGCTCCACCTGGCGAAAGCCGGGGAGACCGATGTGCCGCTCGATGGCAGGAATGAGCCCTTCGAAGGGCTTGGTGTCTGACCCATGCACGGTCTTGGCACCATCCTTCGAACTCCAATCCCATTCGAGCGTGACTTCCCGCTCACCAGACCCATACAGCATCAAGCGCCGAGCCTTCTTGGGCAGATCTTCCCAGGGCGTATCCAGATCCACATCGAAGGTTTTTGACACGACCTGCAGGCTCTTGGCCCCAAGGCGCACATAGCTCATGTAGCCAGACTTATTGCTGACCTTCAGCGCGCCCTCGCGAATCGACAGAGAGGCGTCAGCAATCAGGAGGTCGGGGTCTGGCTGACGTCGCTTTCCCAGGCCCTCACAGGCCGCGCAGGCGCCATGCGGAGAGTTGAACGAGAAAAGGCGTGGCTCGAGTTCCGGGAAATCTCCGTGGCCCTCAGGGCAAGTGTTTCGAGTTGAAAAGGCAACTGGATCCTCAGCCCCCGCCCGCACATAGACAAAGCCATCTGCGAGCCTACAGGCGGTCTCGACAGCCTCCCCAAGTCGACCTTTCCGATCACTTTCCAATCGCACCCGATCGATGACCAACTCAAGGCTGTGTCGCTCGTTGCGGACGAGTTCGATTTCCTCATCGAGCCGACGCTCCGAACCGTCAACCCAGATGCGCGTGTAACCCTTGAGTCGCCAGCCCTCCATATCTCGGCGGTAGGTCCCCTTGCGATCACGCACGATCGGCGCAAGAACAGAGACGCGCTTGTTTTTCCAGCGCTCAAAGATCGTCTCGACAATGCTGTCGGCCGCTTGAGCTTTGACTTCAAGACCACACTCCGTGCAGTGCGGAATGCCCATGCGTGCGAACAGCAACCGAAGCGAGTCGTAGATCTCAGTGACTGTTCCCACTGTAGAGCGCGGATTGCGGTTGACCGTTTTCTGGTCGATCAGGAGCGTCGGAGAGAGCCCGTCGATCTGGTCGATCTTGGGCTTTTCCATACGCCCGAGAAACTGCCGCGCATACGACGAGAGGCTTTCGACATAACGTCGCTGTCCCTCTTGATAGATTGTGTCGAATGCCAAAGAGCTCTTGCCGGAGCCCGAGACTCCCGTGATCGTTGTCAACGCGAGACGCGGAATGGTCACGTCCACGCCCTGCAGGTTGTGCTCTCGCGCGCCCTTGACCACGACGTCTCGCAAGGTCACGGATCACCTCCGGGATCGGCGAGTTGAGAAAGAATCAAGGCGTGCATCGTCTTCGGCGCTGCCGCAATCTTTCCGCCGTGGAGCCAGTCGTCACCTCCCGACATATCGGTGACCACACCCCCCGCCTCCAAGACCAGAAGTGCTCCCGCTGCCACGTCAAAGGGGCGCAAGTGGGGCTCCCAGTAACCATCGAGTCGCCCTGCCGCCGTGTAGGCAAGATCAAGCGCTGCCGATCCACAGCGCCGCAACCCCCGCACATTGAGAATGAAGTCGTTGAAGTGGTCCACGTTGTTGTCCACCAGCTCGTGGCGCTGGTAACTGAACCCGGTGGCAAGCACCGCTTCGATGAGGGCCTTTTTGGACGAGACGTTCACAGGAGTCCCGTTGAGTGTCGTGCCCAGGCCTCTGCCCGCAGCAAAGGTCTCCTGCAACCTTGGCGCGTGCACCACACCAACCAGTGGTGTCTGGCCGTCAAACAGGGCGATTGACACCGCGAAGAATGGGTGAGACTGACTGAAATTCACGGTGCCGTCTATGGGGTCCACGTACCACGTCAGCCCGTCACGTGCATCGTCTCGCGTCTCCTCCTCCGCGTAGATTGCGTCGTCTGGATAACGTTCCCGGATGCGCCCCACGATGTGGCGCTCTGAAGCAATGTCTGCCTCGGTGACGGGATCGCGCATGCCTTTGAGCACGAGGTCGCCATGTGGCACGAGGGCATCATGTCGCATGATGACCTCACCTGCTGAACGGGCGGTCTCCACAGCGAATGCCAGGAGTTGAGGGATGTCGTGGTTCAAGTGCGATATCTAGAAGCGGTCGACGAGATCCCTGCAGATGTCGTCCTGAACGGCTTTCATGAGTCGATTGCTCACGCCCTTCGGGACGTCATTGATGAGAATGGAAAAAGCGAGAAGGCGGCCAGAGGATGTTGAGGCATAGCCTGACAAAGCCGACACCCCTTGGATGTAGCCAGACTTTGCTCGCACAGACCCCAGATACGGTGGCTGCGTCAAGCGATCTCTCAACGAGCCGTCTAGCCCCGCCACAGGCAAAGAACGGATGAAGAGATCGCGGACCCCCGGTGCCGCTTGATTCATGGTGACCAGCGTGTCAACCATCTGCCTCGCCGTCACTCGGTTTGAGCGCGCCAACCCCGAGCCATCTGACATCGCAAAGCCGACTGTGGTCACATCGACGACGTCCCTCAAGAAGTCTTTGACGGCGCGAGCCCCGCCAGCAAACGACCCGTCGCCCAGGACCTCAGCCCCGACAACCTTCGCCAGATGGTCACTGATTGAGTTGTCGCTCTCTTTGTTGGCAAGAATCACAGCCAAAGACAGCGGTGTCTCGAGACGGACAAGTTCGCTGTCAGCTCCCAGCCCTCGAGCGGCACCGCCCTCGCGCTGAATGCCACCACGGACGGTGATGCCCTGACGTCGGAGTTCCGACACAAGGCAGCGACCAAAGAGCAGCGCTCCGTCGCGAACGGGAACGCGTAGCGCACGCGATTCGACGCCGTGACTCATACGACCGCGCAGGCGAATCACTCCACCGTCGTCCGGCCGCATCGCACCCACCACAAATGTGTTCCCTCCAGAGGCCCACTTCACTTCATTTCGAAGTGAGTAGCCTGGTGCGCTTGTGGCCAGCTTCCCTGCGGGTTCACTGCCGGACCCTCGCCCATCCAATGAGATGGGCATGCAGTTCCCGTGAATCGAAAGGGCACTAACCGGAGCGGCATATGGAAAATCTAGATCCGTCTGTTCCCAATCCGGGTGAACCCACTGTCGATCGAGAAATTCATCGTCGAGCACCAGGGCGCCATCAATTCTTGTAAGACCACGTGACTTGAGTAGCTCCGCAAGCAGTTGCGCAGGATCTTCGATCTCTTGGCCTTGAAGTGCGTCGGCTCGAAGACAGGGGTCGCCTCCTCCACGCAGGATCAGGTCTCCAGACAGGACGCCTTGCTTGCTGACCTGCCCATTGCCTAACAGCCGCGTCGTGAAGAGATAGTCAGGGCCTAGCTCAGAAATGGCTGCAGCAGTTGTCAGGACTTTCTGATTGCTGGCCGGAGTGCGCGGCGCATCGATATCACGCGAGAAGATGCGCTCGCCGGTTTGCGCATCCATAACAGCCACGGAAATCGAAGCGCCTCGGAGAGCTTTACGCTCCAGGATCTCCTCAACGGAGTCACCCGTTCCGACCAGCGCGAGAGCGAAGCACAGGACCGTCGAAAGCATCACGTCATCCGAGAAGGCGTCGTTTGACAGACTCAGCACACGAGCTCGATGATCATCCCATCTTGAGCAAGGCTGAGCCGACCCTCAAATGCTGTGCGAACTCGGGGCTCGACTGGATCTGCCAGCACCTCGGGGTAGAAGTGCGTCAACATCAGATGTTTGGCCTGGCAGGAGGAGGCAACAGCGGCCGCCCGCTCGGGCGACAGGTGCCCTCGCACAGGATTTTCGTGAGGAGCAGCCGCTTCCAGCACGAACAGATCGCTTTGATGGCCCAGTTCCTCCAGTTGGGCCCCTTCCGAGGCATCACCTGAAAAGGCGACCTGGAAGCCGTTTGGGAGGGTCAGCCGGTAGCCCAGAGAGCTCTCGGCATGGCAAATCTGGAACGCCTCGGCCTTCGTGAACCCCGGCACCTCGAGTTCGCCAGGCCCGATCATCTGCATGTCGAGGCGCTCCGGGCCACTTCCGAGCCATCCTGGCCAGGCATTTCGGAGACGCGCATGGAGCAACGTCACGGCCGCGTGCCCCCAGACGGGCAGCGGAGGCAGCCCTGCTCGAGGCCCCGGATGCCGCAGGGCGAAGTCGAGTGCCGCCAGGTCGGCGCTGTGATCGGGGTGGATGTGGGTCATCAAGACCCCGTGCAGATGATCCAGGTCGTAACCAGCCGCAGCCGCCCGGTGAAGGGATCCCGGACCAAGGTCCACGAGCACAGCTCGTCCATCACCCGGATCCACGAGGTAACAGCTGGTCGCCCGGTCGGCGCGAGGCACCGAAGTTCCGGAACCCAGGACAATCAGTCGCGGAGGGCTCGCCATGCGTGCTCAACAATGACCTGGATGTCCGTGAATTGCGGCCGCCAGCCGAGTTCGCTCTCGGCTCGTTCGGCACGTGCGTACAGGGCGGGTGGATCACCGGGGCGGCGCGGCCCCACCTGAGTGGCCAAGGGCCGCCCGGTCACCCGGCGAACAGCTTCCACGATTTCGAGAACTGAGTAGCCACGTCCGCTCCCCAGATTGGCCGTGAGTCCTGAATTCCCCGCAAGGAGGCGCTGGACACCCGCCACGTGCGCGTCTGCGAGATCCATCACATGGATGTAGTCGCGCACACAAGTTCCATCGGGTGTGGGGTAGTCGTCACCGTTGATCGTCAGCGTGGCTCCGTCCCGGGCGGCCATGAGGGCCAGAGGGATCAAATGGGTCTCGGGATCGTGACGCTCGCCCAGCACGGCATCGCTGCTGGCCCCGGCGGCGTTGAAATACCGGAAGACAACGGCTTCCACATCGGAATCGGCGATCTCCCCTTCCATGGCGGCCTTGGTCTCGCCGTAAACGCTCAGTGGACGATGAGGAGTGTCCTCATGCATCGGAACGCTGTCTGGCACGCCGTAAACAGCACAGGTTGACGAGAAAACGAGCTTACCCACTCCCGCACCTGCCATGGCCTTCAGCAGCGACCGGGTCCCGTCTCGATTGACTCGCCAGTAGAGATCCGGCTTCTGCATGGATTCGCCGACGTAGCAACGTGCCGCAAAGTGGAGAACCGCGTCGACGGCATGATCTTTGAGAGTCTTCTGCAGCTTCTCCGTATCAAGGATGTCCCCGACGACCAGGGGCTTACCCAGCACCGCGTCCGAGAAGCCCTCGGAGAGGTCGTCGTAGACCACGACGTCATGCCCAGCCGCGGCCAGGGCGCGCGTGGCATGGCTCCCGATGTACCCGGCACCGCCCGTGACAAGCAGCATCAGAGGAGCACTCCGCACGGCGGAGCGGAGGCCGGGAGCGGTGCGATTCTAAACCTGAGGGTGCGGTGTTTTGGGGGCGACATCAGGCCCCCAGCATAGCCTCCAGATTCCCCCCCTCGGAAGGCGAAGGTGTGGTCGATCCCGGACTCTGCCTTCCGGTATGATCCGCCAATTGCCTCAAACATCTTTCTCTACCGGAGTGCAGATGAGCACCGAGACCACAGAAACCGCACCTGAAGAACACCTGGAGGGCCTGCACAGACTCCACCAGGGCAAAGTGCGAGATATTTTTGCCATCGACGAAACCCGAATGCTGCTGGTCGCAACCGACCGCCTCTCGGCTTTTGACGTGGTGCTCCCTCAGAGACTTGACGGCAAGGGCAAGATCCTCACTCGACTGAGCAAGTTCTGGTTCGACCTGACCGCCGACCTCGTGCAAAACCACGTGATCGAAACAGACGTCAGCAAGATGCCTCCGGCAGTCGCTGCTCACGAGCAGGCCCTGGAGGGAAGGTCGATGCTCGTTCAGAAAGCGACCCCCCTCAAGGCCGAGTTCATCGTTCGCGGCTACCTCGCGGGCTCTGGCTGGAAGGAGTACCAGGAAACAGGCATGGTCTGCGGGCACAAGCTTCCCGAAGGCCTGAAAGAAAGCTCACGTCTTCCCGAGCCACTCCTGACGCCGAGCACCAAGGCGCCCATGGGAGAGCACGACGAGAACATTTCGATTGCGCAGCTCGGCGACATCATCGGTGTCGACCTCGCGACAAGAACTGGCGCACTCTCGCTCGCTCTCTACGAGTGTGCTGCAGCCCACGCGCGTAAGCGCGGCATCTTGCTGGCTGACACCAAGTTCGAGTTTGGACTCGTTCAAGATCAACTGACATTGATCGACGAAGTTTTCACACCCGACTCGTCCCGCTACTGGCTCGAGGCCGACTATGAGCCAGGGCGAAGCCAGGACAGCTACGACAAGCAGATCGTCCGCGACACATTGCTTGCCATGAACTGGGACAAGACCCCGCCAGCCCCCGAGCTTCCCATCGAAGTGCTCGACAAGGCTCGGGCGCGTTACATTGATATCGAGAGCCGCCTTACGGAACCCGTGTCATGAAGCCTCGCGTCTTATGGGTCCTGGGGAGCGACAGCGATCTCCCCCATGTGGAATCCGGCTTCGAACAGTTGAAGTCGATGAAGGTTCCTTTTGACGTCCGCATTCTCTCGGCTCACCGGACACCCGATCATGTAGGCGAGTTGGCAGCAGGTGCCCGAGCAGCTGGCGTCGAGGTGATCGTGGGCGTCGCCGGCGGAGCAGCACACCTGGCTGGTGTGCTGGCCGCGGCAAGCACCCTGCCTGTCATCGGAGTCCCCATACCGACGGGATTTGCGGGCGGCCTGGACTCCCTGCTGTCCGTTGTTCAGATGCCAAGCGGGATCCCCGTGGCAACTGTGGCGGCCAATAAAGCGGGTGGGAAAAATGCGGCTCTTCTTGCCGTACGCATCATGGCCGTGGCCGACTCGTCCCTGGCCGAGGCGCTTGATCAGCACAAGGCTTCCATGCGGGAAGCTGTCCTCGCCAAAGACCTGGCGGTCTCCAAGAAGCTACGCGACGCGCAAGAGGGATAAAGACATGACGGCACATCCCGACACGATTCACTGGATCGGAGACCTCGACGGCTGCTGCCGCCTCATTGAGCAAACCCTGCTGCCCGCAGAGTTCAAAGAGATCGATTGTCAGACGCAGGAGGACATGTGGGATGCCATCAAGCGTCTCGCGGTTCGCGGCGCTCCAGCGATTGGCGTTGCGGCAGGCTTCGGCACTGTTTTGGGTGTGCGCAATTCCACGGCGACCTCGGCCAGCGCATTCCTTGAGGATCTTCAAAAAACGGTCGACTACCTCAGTTCATCGCGTCCCACAGCAGTCAATCTCTTCTGGGGCCTTGACCGCATGAGGCGCGTCGCCCATGCCGCCGGCGACATCTCGGTCCCCGAACTCAAGCAAAGACTTCTCGACGAAGCCAAGGCGATCTGGACCGAAGACCGTGACATCTGCCGGCGACTCGGGAAGCACGGAGCCGCTCTCCTTCACGAAGGAGAATCCGCTCTGACGCACTGCAATGCAGGAGGGCTCGCGACCGCCGACTACGGCACAGCTCTCGCGGTGTTCTTTGCCGCGCAAGAAGAGGGCAAGACCTTTGCCGTCTTCGCCGACGAGACGCGTCCTCTGAATCAGGGCAGCCGGCTCACCTCCTGGGAACTGCACAATGCCGGCATCGACGTGACTCTCATTTGCGACAACATGGCCGGCCAGGTCATGAAAGAAGGCCGCATTCAAAAGATTTTCGTGGGCTCCGACCGCATTGCAGCCAACGGAGACGCTGCCAATAAGATCGGCACCTACTCGGTCTCTGTACTGGCCAAGCATCACGGCATTCCGTTCTACGTGGTGGCCCCCACGTCCACGTTCGACCTGAACACTGCCCATGGGGATGACATCCCTATCGAGCAGCGGGACCCTGATGAGATTCGCCGTGGATACACCGGAGGGCTCAATGCCCCGGCCGATGTCGCGGTCTACAACCCCGCCTTTGATGTCACGCCACACGAGCATATTGCCGGAATTGTGACCGAATTCGGGGTCATCCAGAACCCGGACACAGAAGCTGTCCTGGAACACTTCAGGAGGAATGGCTGTCTGGCCGATGAGTAGGCTCCACAGAACACCCACGCGGGAGCGCACTCATGGTGACGACAAAGAAGTCCGACAAGGCCGCCTCGGCCTCTTCTAAGACCAAGTCCAAGGCCAAGGCGAGCGGGTCTACCCGCACGTCAAGCCGCTCTGCCAAGCGGCGCAGCCCCAAAGATCCCCCAGAAGATGCTGAGTTGCTCGAATACGAGCGACTCCAGTTCTTGAAGGCCATGGACAAGTACAAGCGGAAGACCGGCAAGACATTTCCGAGCTGGACCGAAGTCCTGGGCGTGCTCCGGGGCATTGGCTGGATGAGCCCGACTCGGATGTCCGGCCTCGACAAGTAAGACGACCCGCCTGAACGTCGGTCAGCTTGCTCAGCGACTCCGCTCGAACAGCGGAAGGAGCGTAGATTCCAGCTTCTGGTAAAGCTGGGCCGTGGCCACCACGTCCCGTGTGCAGTACTCCACGATCTCCTGAATACGACCCGAGTCGTAGTACTCCTGCACCAGAGATCCGTCCAAGCCCGCCTCCTTGGGGGACATGATCCCGAAGCGACGACACCAGTAGTCCAGGCTGTACACCGGGCGCGAGGCGCCGTGAAAGGTCAAGACCTCCTGCAGATCGCAGTGTGGGTTCATCGAATATCGATAGCCAGCCAGGTTCATGGTCGGCGCCACACCAAGGATGGCCGACCGCAGCATCAGAAAGGGCCCGTCGAACTGACGCCCGTTGTAGGTCACGACGCGCCCTGCATTCGTGCCCAACATACGCCAGAATTCTGTCAGCATTTCCCGTTCGTCCCCATCGAAACGCTTGAAGCCGTCCGGGCCCTCATCGACCCACCCGCGAGACTTGCCTTCCACGAACACGCCGCTTTTATCGGCCGTGATGTTCTTCATCCCGATGACGATCACTCGGCCCGTCCCTGGATCGAGGCCCAGTCGATGCGTCACGCCCTCTTTCTCGGCCTCTGACTTGGCGCGCCCCTGAAGGTACTCGCGCGTCTTCTCGTCCAAGGTCCCCCACGGAACTCCGGCTGTTTCGATGTCGACGACGTATGTCTCTCGAGACCCGGCCATCAAACGAGCGTCGCCAGAGGATGAGCGTCCACCAGTTCTGCGACGACAGCTTTCACGCGAGTACGCACGACCTCATCGGCAGGCGCCTCGAGTATGTCGGCGATCGCATCTGCGACGCGGCGCAGTTCCTCGGGGCCAAAGCCCCGGGTGCACAAAGCGGGTGTCCCCAGGCGGATACCCGAGGCCTTCATCGGAGGCTGAGTGTCGTAAGGGATCATATTCTTGTTCGTGGTCAGACCCGCCGCCCCGAGAGCCTCTTCGGCATCTGCGCCGGTCAGCCCCTTGCTCCCAACATCCACGAGAACGAGATGATTGTCTGTTCCACCAGAAACAAGACGAACGCCCCTCTCGACCAGTTGTTCGGCGAGCGCACGAGCGCTTTCCACCACACGCTGTTGATATTCCACGAACGCGGGCTCAGCAGCCTCTTTCAGTGCGACGGCTTTTCCCGCAATGACATGCATCAACGGGCCACCTTGAATCCCTGGAAAAACGCGCGAGTTGATCGCTTTCATGGGCCCGGCCTGAGAAAGGATCATGCCTCCTCGAGGGCCACGCAGACTCTTGTGGGTCGTCAGCGTCACCACATCAGCATGCGGCACCGGGCTGGGGTGAACACCTGCGGCCACCAGGCCAGCAATGTGCGCCATGTCGACCATCAAGAGCGCTCCAACCTCCTGGGCAATGGCCGCAAAGGCTTCAAAATCAATGAAACGGGAGTAAGCACTCGCACCAGCGATTATGAGTTTCGGCCGGTGTTCGCGAGCGAGTGCTCCGACGGCATCCATATCGATCTGCTCTGTTTCTCGGTCGACGCCATAGGCAATCGGTGCGTAGAGCCGACCTGAAAAATTCAGAGGATGCCCATGGGTGAGATGCCCCCCATGTGCCAAATCCATCGCCAGATAGCTGTCGCCAGTTTCGAGCAGCGCCATGAGCACAGCCATGTTGGCCTGGCTGCCGGAGTGCGGCTGCACGTTCGCGCGTTCAGAACCAAACAGTTTTTTGGCGCGATCCCGCGCGACCCTCTCAACAACGTCGACGTGCTCGCATCCACCGTAGTACCGGCGCCCCGGGTAGCCCTCTGCGTACTTGTTCGTGAGCACCGATCCAACCGCCTCCCGCACCGCGCTGGATGTGGTGTTTTCAGAGGCAATCAGTTCGAGGTCGGCATGTTGGCGCCGGCTCTCGGCTGCGATGGCTGCGTAAATCTCTGGGTCGGCATCCGACAGTTCACTCATATCGGGGTTTCTCCAGTTGGCGTGCAATCAGGGCAGGCACAGAGCTTGCCCAGCGTTTCATACGTATAGATGCCCGTGGAATGCCCATCACTCCATTCAATCTGAATACCGTACAGCCCGACAGGGTCTATGCTGATAGGCCTGACAGAATCAGGAACTGAATCGGGATCGAGAGTCTTTTCTCCCGTCCATTCGTCGACACACTGCGCGCATGGACAAGCCAGCCGTAGATGGCGGACACCAAGGCGCCCCTGATGGCCGTTGCTCCAATCGACCGTGAGCACGCTCGGGCCATCTTGGCCGAGCCCGACAGGTGAAAGACCGTCCCGGACTTCCATCAATCTTTCCAGGCCATCGACTGAAGTCCCGAGGGCTCCGCGCCTGCATGGCCGAGGCGCTTGTGAAGAGTGCTCGCCAGTTCGAGAAACGCCTTGCTGGCTGCACTCTCCGGCGCGCTAAGCACGATCGGAAGACCTCCATCACCACTGGCAGCGATTCCTGACTGCAGTGGAATCTCGCCGAGGAAAGGAACGGACATCTCTTCTGCCGCCCGCCGACCACCGCCCCGCAGAAAAATATCGTGCTCGGCATCGCAGGAGTTACACACGAAGTAAGACATGTTTTCGATGATCCCCAGCACAGGCACCTTGACCTGCTCGAACATCTTGAGCCCTTTGCGTGCATCCACGAGCGAGACCTCTTGAGGCGTCGTCACGATCACAGCGCCGGACAACGGTGCCTTTTGCGTCAGCGTCAGCTGGGCATCGCCAGTCCCCGGCGGCATGTCGACCACAACGTAATCGAGTTCACCCCAGACAACCTGCTCCATGAACTGCGTCAATGCGCCATGCACCATGGGTCCACGCCAGACCATGGGGGTATCAGGATCCACAAGAAACCCAATGCTCATCAGAGAGATCCCATGCGCATGCATGGGATGAATCTGCTTCTCGCCCGCCGGCTCGGGGCGCCCAGACACACCAAACATCGTGGGAACGGAAGGGCCGTAAATATCTGCGTCTAGAAGCCCGACACGATGCCCCTGGCGATGCAGTGCAACGGCAAGATTGGCTGCTGTCGTACTCTTGCCCACGCCTCCCTTGCCACTCGCCACCGCAATCACGTGCTTGACATGAGGCATGATGGAACGCTGATTGGCGACAGGCACGGGACGCACCGATGTTTTGACGTGAACACTCGTCACATCTGCCAAACCCTTGACCGCACTCTCGCACGCAGCCTGACGCTCTTGCACGCGCTCTTCAGGCACGCCGTCCCCGATGGCAAGCACCAGATCGAAAGACACGGCGCCACCGGAGATCACGAGGTTGCGCACGGCGGCAGCACTGACCACGTCCTTGTCGGCCCCGAGTTCAGGCATGGGGACAGATTTCAGGGCGGAGTAAACATCCTGCGTACTTGGCACGGCACACCTCGGTAGAGAGCGAGAAGTCAGCTGGAATTTCCTGCATCAAAAGCAGAAACAACGCAGCATAACAAGCACCCGGGCCGATTCCGCGCAATGGCAGAACCGGCCCGGGGCAAGGCATATCACAACGGACAGCCAGACCAGATGACGACCGCTAGTAGCGGTAGTGCTCCGGCTTGTAAGGGCCTGCCTTGTCGAGACCCAGGTAGCTGGACTGAGCGTCCGTCAGTTCCGTGAGCTTGACACCCAGCTTTGCCAGGTGAGCCCGCGCCACCTCTTCATCGAGGTGCTTCGGCAGGGTGTACACCCCCACTTCGTACTTATTGGGGTTTGTGAAGATCTCGATCTGCGCCAGCACCTGGTTGCTGAACGAGTTCGACATGACGAACGACGGGTGGCCCGTTGCGCAGCCGAGGTTCACCAAACGGCCTTCGGCGAGCAGGATGATGCTCTGCCCGTCGGGGAAGGTGTAGCGGTCCACCTGGGGCTTGATTTCATCCTTCGCCACCCCTGGGAACGCATTCAACCCGGCCACATCGATCTCAATGTCGAAGTGACCAATGTTGCACACGATCGCCTCGTCACGCATCCGTGACATCTGGTTGGCCGTGATGATATCCCGGCAGCCCGTGGTCGTGACGTAGATGTCGCCCTCGCAGAGAGCTTCCTCCATCGTGGTGACCTCGTAGCCCTCCATGGCCGCCTGCAAGGCGCAGATAGGGTCGATCTCGGTCACGATCACGCGCGCACCAAAACTCTTCATGGCCTTCGCGCAACCCTTGCCCACATCGCCATAGCCAGCCACAACAACCACCTTGCCGGCAACCATCACGTCCGTGGCACGCTTGATGCCATCAGCGAGCGACTCACGGCAACCGTAGAGGTTGTCGAACTTGCTCTTGGTGACCGAGTCATTGACGTTGATTGCGGGCTTTTGAAGCGTGCCCTGATTCCACATCTTGACCAGGGCGTGCACGCCCGTTGTGGTCTCCTCCGTGATGCCGCGCACATTCTTCATCAGCTCGGCATTCTCTGGCTTGTGCATCATGGCGGTGAGATCCCCACCATCGTCGAGGATCATGTTCGGACCACTGCCATCTGGCCAGCGAATCGTCTGCTCGATGCACCAGTCGTACTCGGCATCCGTCTCGCCCTTCCAGGCAAAGACAGGCACGCCCGAGTCTGCGATGGCCGCAGCGGCATGGTCCTGAGTCGAGAAGATGTTGCAGGAGCTCCAGCGCAGGTCAGCGCCCAGCTCAGCCAGCGTTTCGATAAGCACAGCGGTCTGGATGGTCATGTGCAAGCATCCGACGACCTTGGCGCCCTTCAGGGGCTGAGACCCCTTGTACTTCTCGCGGAAGTACATGAGTCCGGGCATTTCCTTCTCGGCAAGGTTGATCTCCTTGCGCCCCCAGCTGGAAAGCGACATATCAGCCACTTTGAAGTCACTGGCGGTGGCTTGATCTGTGTTCGTCACGATCTATCTCCGATTTTCGGTTGATGGTAAAGGAGTTTGCAGAGCCCCTGTGTGGAGCTCGGCGAATGAGTCAGTCCGGGCATCGAGCTCGGGTCAAATAGAGAGGAAGGCGGATACTCTTGCCTGCGGGGCTTTCGACGACATAGCGATCCGTGAGCATCTGGCGGCGAATGTCACCCAAACCAACAGCACGCAGGTCGTCATCAAGAACTTCAGGCTCAATACCAAGGCGGGTGTCCGCCATGGTTTCGTGCATCCAGGTTTCGTGGTGAGGAAGCATCTCGAGACACACCACTGTCCCGCCTGGCTTCACGGTTCGCGCAAGTTCTTTCAGGCCGGGTCGCGAGTCTGCCAAGTGATGCAGCACCATGTGTGCACAGGCGGCGTCGACCTCGTTGTCTGCGAGGGGAAGGGCTTCCATGACTCCCTCGCGGAACTCGAGCTCGCAGTCCAATGAGTTCAGGTTGTCACGTGCTTTACTCAGCATGGCTTCACTGGAGTCCACACAGATCAATCGGCGGACGTGACTGCCCAACGCTCCCGCGAGATAACCGGTGCCGCACCCGATATCTGCCACCACCAACTGCGGAGACACCAGGCAACCGAGCGCTTCAAGGCGACCGGTACCGGTCTCGAAGTCGCTTCCGATCACGTCCCAGTCACCTGCAATCCGGTCGAAGAAAGCCCGCGTGTCGGTCCGCTCTGCCAACACCACCGCCAACCGTGCCTGGTCTGCATCCCGGTGGCCCAGTGATTCCAGAGAAGGTGCGAGGGCCTCCCACAGATTCCCCAGATGACCTGTCGGCACTTCCAGACGGCAGAAGGTGTAGCTGCCTTCGTGACGCTCCCCAATCCAGCCCATTTCGCGAAGGATCTTCAGGTGATTGCTGATCCGGCTCTGGCCCGTCGCAAGGCAGCGAGCAATCTCGCCCACGGAAAGCTCGGCCTTCTGAAGCAGGCTGAGGATCCTCAGCCGTGTTTCGTCCGAAAGAGCCCGCAGGGCATAGGGAATCGATTCCACCGATGTCATCAGCGCATCATAACACGCTGATATAGAGGGTCAAGCAAGCGACATGAGCCCGAACCGGGAGCCCTAGCGCCTCTGACCGGTCACCGTCACCTCAACAGTGCCTGTGCCCAACGAGTTGCTCAGATCGCTGATCACCGTGTCCGTGAGCTGCACGTCCCCCACCGCAGAGACAAAGGAAGCCCGTCCCAGCCGGCTCCCATGGAAGTAGAAATTGCCCGTCCCGGAATCCCCCTGAAAGTCTTCAAGGACGCAATTCGAGGCGGCTAAAGAGCCCACACCGAGATCCATACTGACCGTTTCCGCAGTGCAATCACTCATGCGCACTTCGCCTGTCCCGGTGCTCACGACCATCTGATTCACATCGCAGTCTTTGACTGCCACGGCTCCGGTCCCCACCTCAACATGCAGGTCTTGTTCGCCCGTAAAACTGGACAACCAGACGTCGCCTGTTGCAGATCGAACCTCGAGCCGAATCCCTTCAGGCACGCGACCGCGAATCCCGTTCACGAGCACAGCGCCCTTCTTTTCGGACCAGACGGAAAGCACTCCGTCCGCCAATTCCACACCACCATCCGCTTCGAATTCGGTGTACAGGTCAACGACCAGTTCAAAAGTTGTCCCGGGACAACCCACGAGATCGACCGAGGCCGTAGGCGAGATCAGAATCATCGCAACGTCTCCATCCTCCCAATCACCAGACAGAGACACCTCGCGCTGGTGATCCACCGGAAGGCCACCCACGAACACGTGCCCGTTCTGATCGGAGACGTCGAAAGGCTGCATGTTTCTGGTCAAGCCGCCGCAACTCACCAGCAACAACAAGGCAGGGATTGCCCAAAGGACTCGAGCGTGGACGGGCGAATGCGACATGGAAGAACCTCCACAAACAAGCGATTCAGCACCAGATTGGCGCCTATGGGGCCTCCATCGACCAACAACCCACGGGAGTTTAGGCCCCCCTTCCTTTCCCACCGTCTCCGCCGCGATAGCGCCGTATCCACGCGGCTTTCCAGGCCCCGAAGCGATTCCGCTCGATTTCATGCCGGCAACCCGCCATCAGATCCTCGTAGAACTGGAGGTTGTGCAGGCTCGCAAGAGTCTCGAAAACCGGTTCATGGGCGTAGTGAAGATGCCGCAACACCAGGCGGCTGTAGTGAGTGCAGGTGTAGCAAGCGCACTTGCCATCCACCGGCCCCGTGTCATGCCGATGAGTCCGATCCCCGATCCGCAAGCGCCCTTTCCTGGTGAACAAGGTGCCACCCCGGGCGTAACGCGTTGGAATCACGCAGTCGAACATGTCCATGCCGCTTTCGACCGCCTCGAGAATGTCTTCGGGGAGTCCAACGCCCATCAGGTACCGGGGCTTGTCTTGCGGAAGGTGGGGTGCTGTCCAGCGCGTCACTGAAACCATCAGGTCGTGACCCTCTCCAACACTCACCCCGCCAATCGCGAAACCATCGAAATCCATGTCGGTGATCTGAGCTGCACTGCGTTGCCGGAGATCTTCGTGAACACCACCCTGGACGATTCCGAACAGCAATTGGTGTGACGCCAACTTCTGGTCCAGGCATCGTTGCGCCCAACGGGCCGTGCGGTCTGAACTCGCCGTGACATACTTTCGCGGCGCGTCGTGTGGACAGCATTCGTCAAAGGCCATCACGATGTCGGCGCCGAGACGGCGCTGCACATCCATCGATGTCTCGGGGTCCAGAAGGTATCGAGGCTTCCCCTCACCGATCGGAAAGGACACTCCGTCTTCCGTGATCTTCGACCCCGGCAGACTGAACACCTGGAATCCTCCGGAATCCGTAAGAATGGATTTGTTCCAATTCATGAACGAGTGGAGGCCTCCCGCACGCTCCACCAGGTCTGTGCGGTCATCGAGACTCAGGTGATATGTGTTGGCGAGAACGACGTCTGAGCCGATCTCTGCAAGATCACGAGGCAGGACAGCCTTGACGGCACCCTGCGTCCCCACGGGCATGAAAGCAGGGGTTTCGATTGCGCCGTGGGTCGTCTGAAACCGAGTCCGGCGGGCTCCTGAGGCATCCTCCCTCAACACCGTGAAACCGATGTCATGGCGCTTGGATTGTGAACGCGACCGCCCCATGGAATCAGCTCTGGCGCACGGCGAATGCCAGCGCGATCCACCCACCGATGAGAGCGAGTCCGCCAACCGGCGTGATGGCGCCTAACCACTTCGGAGCGCCCAGCGCCAAGGCATAGAGCGTTCCGCTGAAGACAACTGTCCCGCACAGAAAGAGCCAGGTCGGGCGACCAGCCGCTTCGGGATTCTGGCGCAGCAAGGCGGCAACCGCCAGCAATGCCAATGCGTGAATCAGTTGATATCTCACGCCTGTTTCGAAAATTTCGAGACGGTCTACCGCCAGCTTGCTCTTCAAAATATGAGCGCCAAAGGCGCCAAACGTCACGCCAAGTCCACCGAGAATGGCTCCGACGACGGCGGGATTCATGTGGACGCCGCGTGCCCTGGCTTCCAGAGCACTTCATCCTGGCCAGCAGCCCGACGGGCCAGCACGAACAACAGGTCGGACAGCCTGTTCACGTACTCAAGAGCAGATGGATTGACCGCCTCATGGCCTTCATCTTCTGCAAGCCGCTGCATGCCTCGCTCGGCGCGCCGACACACGGTACGCCCGAGGTGATAGACACTGGCCAGCGGCGTTCCGCCAGGAAGAATAAAACTCAACAGCGGGGCGAGGTTCTCATTGGCCGAATCGATGGCGGCCTCGAGCCGTTTGACGGCTTCAGCCCCGATACGCAAGGCCTTCTTGTCGGAGTCAGCCGCCGGCGGAGTGCAAAGGTCTGCACCGAGATCAAACAGCTCATGCTGCACATCTATGAGCAGAGCGCGCTCGGAAGCGTCGGAGACTTGATCCAAACACATCCCGAGCACAGCATTCAACTCGTCCACATCGCCGTAAGCAGCAATGCGCGAGCAAGATTTAGAGACTCGTGTCCCATCGCCCAGCGACGTCATGCCACCGTCACCGCCACGTGTATAGATCTTGTCAATTCTGACCATTGTTGTTCATGCCCATGTTGGGCTCCACGCCGCTCGGCGGGAACCGCATTGTGAAAGACTCGCCTCAGGAAACGCGCTCATACTGGCCGCGAGAAACCCGCCTGAAGCGGGAGTCCTTGGCAAGCGTGTTGCTCACCATCATATTGAAATGACGCGACACCGTCTGATAGCCATTTGCGATCACCAAATCAGCGGCTTCTGCGGGACTCACCTGGGCACGAATTTCCATCGATTCAGCCAGGGCATCCCCCAGCGTCATGGCGTTCTTGAGCCGCCGGCCAAAACTGGACCGACGCGGATTGGCCGTGTCCCCGCCAGACTGGTTCAAGCGTTCATCGAGAGCGGCCAACTCCTCGAGCATTTGATCGCGCTTTTGATAAAGCTTGGCCGCCTCTGACGTACGCCGCTTGATCTCGCGATTCAAATCGTCCGTCGAAACAGATTTCAGATCCATGGGCTAGGCACTCGCTTCTGAACTCGGGCATAGAGACGTGCGACCAAAAACATTTGGCCGAGAAGTGCGCGCCCCCCAGAGAGCCCAGTGGCTTCTAGTGTAGCAGTGCGATTGGAAAGCGTGAGGCCCTGCCCGGACTAGATTCGATGTTTAAGGCCCGCTGGGGATCTATCAGGGGAATCCCATGAACGCCTTCTCGTGTTTGCAGTGCGAGGCAGGCTCGCTCGGGCCACAGAGATCGCCCGAAACGCCTGGAAAGGCGGCTCGGGATTCGGGGCCTGGTCAAAACAAGGCCTCGCGAATCGGAGGCAACTCGCCGATGGCTCCCCGGGTTGGATTCGAACCAACGACCCTCTGATTAACAGTCAGATGCTCTAACCAACTGAGCTACCGGGGATACCGGGTGTCGGTGAGGCGGGAAGTCTAGGTCGAATGACCCCGAGACGCAAGAGTCCCCTGGGGTTGCTCCGGGAGATAGCGAAGCAGTCTCGAGAGCGTCGTACGAAACTCCTGTCGCGAAACGATCATGTCTACTTGGCCCTTCTCGAGCAGGAACTCGGAAGTCTGGAATCCAGCCGGCAACTTCTTCTTGATCGTGCCTTCGATCACGCGAGGGCCCGCAAATCCGATGAGCGCCTCAGGCTCGGCCAGGATGATGTCAGCCGTCATGGCCCATGAAGCGGTCACACCCCCCGTGGTGGGGTGAGTGCAGAGCGATATGTAAAAGCCGCCTGACTCTCGCAGTGTTGCCAGGGCCGCGCAGGTTTTTGCCATCTGCATCAACGACAAGATGCCCTCATGCATGCGTGCGCCGCCAGAGGCAGAGACCAAGACCAACGGTATGCAGAGGTCGCGGGCAAGCTCCACAGCGCGCGCCACTTTCTCGCCCACCACCACGCCCATGCTTCCACCCATGAAGCGGAACTCGAGAACCCCAAAGACAATCTGATGGCCGTCAACGCGCCCCAGGCCGTAGCGCATCGCCTCGCGCAGCCCCGTCCTGGAAGCTGAAGTCTCGAGTTTCTCCGCGTACGGCTTCTCGTCAATAAAGTCGAGGGCGTCCACTGCTCCCATCCCCGCGTCGTACTCATGCCAGGTTGCGGGGTCGAGGGTGTACGCGATTCTCAAGTGACTCGAGATCGGGAAGTGATGACCACATTTCGGGCAGACCTTGAAGGCGTCGTCGAGGTCTTTTCCGAAAATCGTCTGCTTACAGCCCGTACAGCGAACCCACAAATCACCTGGAATGTCACGCTTCTTGTGTCGCAGCCACGGAAGAGAACCCATTGTCTTGCTCCTGCGCGGCACACTTCACCGCGAAGATCAGTTTCTAGTCAGGCCGACACGCCAAGCCGGGCTTCTGCTGTTTCACGAAGGGTGGCGATGGTCGCCGCCCAATCCTCCGAACCAAACACAGCAGAGCCAGCAACAAACACATTCGCCCCGGCCGCCGCCGCATCGTCAACCGTAGCAGGCGAAATACCACCGTCGATCTGGATATCTCCTTGATACCCCCACGCCCTCAAACTCTCTATTTTCGGCAGCACTTCGGGCATGAAAGACTGCCCGCCGAAGCCCGGATGCACGGACATGACCAAGATCATGTCCACCCGATCGAGCATGTCTCGAACGGGTGCAATGTCCGTCTCCGGGTTCACGGCAAGTCCGGCGCGAGCGCCGGCCTGCCGCGTCAATTCCAGTGCGCCAGGCTGCGTTTCGATATGACACGACAGCACATCAGCCCCTGCTTTCACGTAATCAGCCGCATACCGCTCGGGCTCCGTGATCATGATGTGCACATCCAGCGGAATGGTCGCGACCTGCTTCAGCGCCTTCACGACAGGCGGCCCGATGGTGAGATTCGGCACGAAATGCCCATCCATCACATCCACGTGTAGCCAGTCCGCTCCAGCGGCCTCGACCGCGGCCACGTCCCGCGCAAGATGGACGAAATCCGCAGACAGAAGAGAAGGGGCGATCTTGACCGGCGGCGCTGTCATCGCGTCAGGTGTCCAGGAGTGAAGTCATGGATGAATGATAGAGATGAGGAGCAACAAGCTGTAACGAATCAGACAGCAGCCGGTGGATCGAGCGCCGAAAGGCCTGGAAGCGCTTTTCCTTCCAGGAGTTCCAGGGACGCCCCACCCCCAGTGGATATATGTCCGATGCGGTCGGCAAGCCCAAACAGCTTCACGGCAGCTGCGCTGTCTCCGCCGCCCACAACAGTGTAAGCCGGCGAGGCAGCCACCGCCTCAGCCACGGTTCGGGTCCCTGCCGCATAAGCCTCTCGCTCGAAGACTCCCATGGGGCCGTTCCAGACAACGGTCCCCGCCTCAGCAATCGCAGTCGCATACGCAGCTGCAGTCTCCGGCCCAATGTCCAGGCCCATCAAGCCGTCCGGGATCTGGGCACCTGTTCGCGTTGCGTCATCCGACTCAAAATCTGGAGCACAGAGATGGTCCGAAGGCAGCATCAGTCGCACCCC
>Ga0315339_1000844_pt1 | contig 32302 bp, 29 predicted proteins | sample ASW17metaG_FD_204514 | JGI IMG/M metagenome (GOLD analysis project Ga0315339, IMG submission 204514) | Ammonia-oxidizing marine archaeal communities from Pacific Ocean, United States - ASW #17 | ecosystem: Environmental > Aquatic > Marine > Oceanic | place: USA: California | collected 2016-12-05 | reverse complement strand
ACAAGCAGCTGCCGAAACTCTTGGCGGAACTCGCCAAGTTCAACACGCCGCCTCCGGCTCAGGCCCGGGCGGCGTAAACTACAACCTGCGGAGAGCCGCTCGTTTCAACGGAAATCCGGATATCCTCTCAGAGGCAGTCTGCTTTCCGGTCAGGTCAGTTCGCGGACCGAGGAGATCCAGCAAGCGCGCCGGAAGAAGGCCGCCGAGGCAGCTCCGGAGGTCGCGTCGAAGGTCGAGCAGCGTCTGAACTGGATTCAAGACAGATACATGCTCGAGCGCTTTGCGACGGGGTACCACGGGTGGACGGTCGTTCTGGGAGGGTTGGCGACGGGCCAGGGCTTCGCGCTCGGACCGCAATACCTCCAGGACCAACTGCTCGATGGCCAGATGACGTTCCGCACGTCGGCGCGGGTCTCGTGGGCGGAAGCGCTCTTGGTCGATACGCAAGTGACATTCCCGCACTTGGCGAATGACAAGGTGTTCTTCGATTTTTTGGCGCAGCACCGCAACTACCCGCGAGTCGATTATTTCGGCCCTGGGCCTGGCTCGGAAAAAGGCAGCCGAACGAACTTTCGCCTGGAGGAGTACGTCGGCGGACTTCGCGCTCGGGGTCCGTCCGGTTGGGCACCTGAGCGTCGGCGCGAAGGGTGGTTACCTCGCGGTGAATACGGGCCGCGGCAACAACGACAATGTCGCGTTCACCGAGGATGTCTTCACGCCAGAGACGACTCCGGGGCTCGATAACCAAACGAACTTCCTGCGAGGCGGTTTCTTCGGTTTGTATGATTACCGCGATTCGCCGGGAGGCCCGCGGTCGGGTGGTAAGTATTCCGTCGAGTACATGTTCTACAACGACCGCGATGTGAAACTGCACAACTTCCGGCGGCTGGACCTGGAGATACAGCAGTACATACCGTTCTTCGCGAAACGCCGCGTGATCGTGCTACGCGCGAAGTCGGTGCTGACCTATCCGAACGGCAACCAGACGATACCGTTCTATTTGCAGCCGACGATCGGCGGATCGAACGACTTGCGAGGATTCCGACCTTACCGGTTTTACGACGACAACGCGATTGTCACGACGGCGGAATACCGCTGGGAGGCGTTTACGGGCCTTGAAATGGCGCTGTTCTTCGACGCAGGGAAGGTCGTTCCGAAACGCTCGCAGATTAACTTTCACGATCTAGAGGCGTCGGCGGGCGTCGGATTCCGGTTCAATATCCGCAACAGCACGTTCCTGCGCCTGGATGTCGGGGCGAGCCACGAGGGCGTGCGGATTTGGATGGTTTTCGGAGGCATATTTCCATGATGGCAAACTGGGCGGTTCGACTTGCTCATGCGCGCATGTTCAGGAAACCGACGGGTGCGGTGGTTCTGCTGAGTGCTCTGCTGCTGGGGTTGCTAGGGCCCGCGGCAGCCGAGGCCCGGAAGTTCTATGACGACGATCCGCTATTGAAAGAGCCGCCGCCGATGCCGCTCGAAGATGCGCGGTTCCGTAAGTTGAACGACTACTACGATCTGTTCTCGAATATGTTCGGCGGTGTTGGTGAGCAACATGGTGAGGAAGATAGCAAGACACAGGCGGGAGGGAAACAAGGGCTGATTCCGGCCGCAGGGGTCAACACGCTGGGAGAAGTGCTCGACAGTGCCTGGTTCACAAACAGAATTGCCGCCCGCCCGATGAGCATCGATGAAATTCGACGAGGCCCGGGCGATGGGAACGCTCCTTCGACGGAGGGTCAGTGGACGATTGTCGGAGCCAAGACCCAGGGCGTGACGCCGGGATTTCGTATTCGTGATTCCAGGGGCCACAACTATCTGCTGAAGTTTGATCCTTGGAGATATCCCGAGATGGCGACGGGTGCCGATATCATCGGTTCGCATCTATTCCACGCGTTGGGATACAACGTTCCTGAGAACTACCTGGTTGTGTTTGATGAAGACACGCTGGTTCTCGGGGATGACGTGAAGGTGACCGACGAGACCGGAGAAAAACGGCCGATGTCGCGACGGGATGTCACGGCGGCTTTGGCGCGTGTTCCCCGGCGAGAGGATGGGCAGATTTGGGGGCTGGCGAGCTTCTTTCTGCCGGGGAAGATTCTGGGAGAGTTTCGCTACTACGGTACACGGATGGATGACTTCAACGACATCGTTCTCCACGAGCACCGTCGGGATCTGCGGGGCTTGTTCGTTTTTTGCGCTTGGCTGAACCACAACGATTCACGCGCGATCAACACACTCGACAGCCTCGTCGAGGAGGACGGTAGGAAGTTCATCCGGCATTATCTGATTGACTTCGGAGCGATCCTCGGTAGCGCGAGCGTGGTGTCGAATACGGCGCGTGACGGTAACGCCTATTTCTGGGAAATGAAGCCGGCGCTGGCGCAGATCTTAACGCTGGGTATCTTCGTACCGCGCTGGGCACGCGCGAAGTACGTGAAGCATCCGGCGCTGGGAACGATCGAGCATCCGAGTTTCGAGCCGGAGCAGTGGAAGCCGAACTATCCGAATCCAACGTTTCAGAACCGCCTTCCCGACGATGAGTTCTGGGCGGCGAAGAAGGTGATGGCCTTCACCGATGAACAGTTGCGGGCGGTGGTGAAGTTGTCGCAATACAGCGATACGCGCGCGGAGAAATGGATCACCGATTACTTGATCAAGAGGCGAGACCGGATCGGTGAGGTCTATTTCGCGAAGGTGTTGCCTCTTGATGACTTCCGCGTCGAGGGCGGCGAATTAAAGTTTGAGGATCTGGGTGTGAAGTACGGTCTGATGGGTTCGCGGAGTCTACAAGCGGTATGGTCGCGCTTCGATAACAAGTCCGAAGCTCACACGGCGATCGCGGGAGCGAGTGGCTTTCGGTTGCCGGCAGCGGTGACGGGTGGGTCCCACGGAGAGTACTTCGCCGCGAAGGTCCACGGCGGGGACGAGAACAAGACGGTGACCGTTTACCTGCGCAAGCAGGGTCAGGATCTCGCGGTCGTCGGCGTCGACCGCACCTGGTAAACCGCTTAATGAAAAGCCGTAAATCTCAAGGCAGAGATTCGCGCTGCGAAGTTATGAATCCCTGCATCTTTTCGTGATTTCGAGCGTCCAACAGACTGCCATGAAAAACGAGAAAACTGAGCAGAACTGGAGGGCCGAGTTGACGCCCGAGCAGTACCACGTGTGCCGCGAGAAAGGGACGGAGCCGCCGTTCACGGGCGAGTACGTTGACTGTAAAGAGCCCGGCACGTATCGCTGTGTGGCTTGCGGCAAGGCGCTGTTCAATTCCGAGGACAAGTTTGAGTCCGGGACGGGCTGGCCTAGCTTTACGCAGCCGGCGGGGGAGAACGCGGTCGCGACGGAAACCGATTCGAGTCATGGCATGCAACGGATCGAGGCACTGTGCGAGGACTGCGGAGCGCACTTGGGCCATGTGTTCCCGGATGGGCCGACGCCTACCGGGATGCGGTATTGCATCAACTCGGTGGCTTTGAAGCTGGACGAAGCGGAGTAGCCTCTACGCCAGCAGTGCTTCGACGACTTTGCCTTCGACATCAGTGAGGCGGTAATCGCGCCCACTGTGGCGGTAGGTAAGGCGGGTGTGGTCGAAGCCCATCAAGTGCAACATCGTGGCGTGTAGATCGTGGGGGTGCACGGGGTTCTCTTCGGCCTTGAATCCGAAGTCGTCGGTGTTGCCGTAGGCGAGGCCGCCTTTGAAGCCACCGCCGGCGAGTACGGCTGAGAAACCATGACTGTTGTGGTCGCGGCCGTTCTGTACGGAGATGCGCCCACTAACCTCCACGGTGGGTGTGCGTCCGAACTCTCCGCTGATCAGCACGATGGTTTCGTCGAGTAGTCCGCTGGCCTTGAGATCCTGAATGAGCGCAGCCATGGGCGCATCGGAATCGGCGGTGAGCTTGCGCATGCGCTGGATGTCTTGGTGGGTGTCCCACGGCTGCATGTTGCCGTAGTAGACCTGCACCATGCGGACACCGCGCTCGACGAGCCGCCGCGCTACGAGGCAGCCGCGCGCGAAATCGCCTTCGCCGTAGCGCTCGCGCGTCTTCGTGCTCTCTTGGCGGACATCGAAGGCGTCCAGCGCTTCAACCTGCATGCGGTACGCGACTTCCATCGAGTGGATGGTGGCTTCGAGCTCCGGTGCGTGGCCCTGTTGGTCGAGGTGTCGGCGATTGAGCTTGCCGAGTAGGTCCATCTGGCGCGCTTGCTGCTCGGGCCGCAGGCGCTGGTTGCGAACGTAGGAGACGAGCTTTTCGGGGTCCTCTTCGTCGTTGCGCACGTATGCGCCTTGGAAGCTTCCCGGCAGAAACGCGGAAGACCAGAGCTGCGGCCCGATGACCGGCAGCCCCGGGCACATGACGATGTAGCCGGGCAGATCTTGGTTTTCGGTGCCAAGGCCGTAGGTGAGCCATGCGCCCATCGAGGGATGTCCCGCGAGGCGATGGCCGCAGTTGAGCATGAACAGCGACGGCTCATGGAAGGGCACGTCGGTGTACATCGATTTGATGACGCAGAGGTCATCGGCGCAGCCCGCGAGATGAGAGAAAATCTCGCTGATCTTGAGTCCACTCTCGCCGTACTCTTTGAACTCAAACGGCGACTTCATGAGCGAGCCGGTCTTACGCTCGGTCTTGAGGTTCCCGCCCGGATAGGGCTTTCCGTTGTACTTTTCGAGCATCGGCTTGTAGTCGAAGCTATCGACGTGCGATGCGCCACCGTTCAGAAATAGATGGATGACGTGCTTGGCCTTGGCGGGGAAATGCGGCTCGCGGACGGCGAGCGGATCGGGGGAGGTGGTTGCTCCGGCGAGGGTGCGAGCGAGCCCGACCGCGCCGAGGCCGGTGCCGACGCTACGCAGCATTTCGCGGCGGCTCACAGCTCTGGGTAGTTGCGGCATGGGGGCCCGGTTCATCACTGAATGTAGAGGAACTCGTTGGCGCTCAGCAAGGCCTGGGCGTAGCTGGGCCAGGAATTGTCTTGGGATTTGAGGTAATCACCTCCGAGCGCCATCTCTTCTTTCGTGGGTGCGCGGCCGTAGACCAGCCAATAGGCGCGCTCGATGCGCTTCCCGTCGCCGCCGATCTCGCCGATCAGGCGGTCGGTGAGTCTCTCAGCTTGCCGCATGATGAATTCGCTATTGAGGAAGAACAGGCCCTGGAGCGGCGTGTTCGTGCCGATGCGCTGCGGGCTCGTTTGGTTCGGGTTCGGGAAATCGAACAGCCCGAGACTCTTGTCGAGCTTGCGTCGACTGACATAGGAGTAAACGGTGCGGCGGCGGTTCGCTGGTTCGGAGATGAGGGTGGGCTCGCCGCCGAGTAGGATCTCCAGGTTCCCGGAGACGTGGAGCAGCGAATCGCGCAGCGCCTCGACATCGAGGCGACGGCGGTTGGCGCGCCAGAACAGGCTATTGTCGGGATCGATTTTCTCGTTTTTCTTAATGCTCTCCGACGAGCGCGCGTAAGTGGCTGACAGCATGATCTCGCGATGCATTGCCTTCACGGACCAACCGCTCTTGACGAAGCTGGCGGCCAGATAATCGAGCAGTTCAGGATGACTGGGGCGTTCGCCCATCCGGCCGAAGTTGCTGGGTGTATTGACGATGCCGCGCCCGAAGTGATGCAGCCAGATGCGGTTGACCATGACCCGGGCGGTGAGTGGGTTGTCCGAGCAAGCAATGGCTTCGGCTAGATCGAGGCGGCCGCTTCCGGTTTGCAACGGCTTGCCGCCGAGGATGGTGAGAAATCGCCTTGGGACTTCGGCACCGAGATTGTCTTTGCTGCCGCGGATGTACACGTGTTCATTCTTCGGGTCGTCTTTGTCGTGGACGACGTGTAGGAAGGGATACTTTTCCGGGAGCGTGTCTTTGAGGCTTGCGACCTTCGCGCGGAGGCGGTAGGCATGACCGCGCAACGTGGCCGACAGGAAGCGGTCAATCTCGCCCCCCAGGTAATAGAGGACGCCGTGGTCGAACTCGACCGGAGCGTCGAACGCCTGAGCCGAACCGAGGTCACGCCAAAGGAAGTGGCGGTCGCGTTCGAGCGACAGCATCTCGACTTCGTTGGCTTTACGGGCGGAATCCTCACCACCGAGGCGAATCTTGTTCTCTTTGTCGATGCGGTGTTTCTCGTGCAGTACATCGAGAGCGAGAGCTTCCATCTCTACAGCCCAAGGACGCAGGTTGTTGGGTGAAGCGTCCGCCAGGAAGTCGTCGAAGTGATCGAATAGCGGGTGGTCGCGGGGCGAGTCGCCGAGGTACCGCACCCAGCGTTCGAGTGTTTCTTCGTCGAGGAAGAACTCGTGGGCAACCTCGGCCGTGTCGCGCCGGCGGGGCCCGAGGATATTCCAGGTCGCTTCGAGATAAGCCGCGGTGTTGCCGGCTAGCGCTTCGGCCAACTGCCGCGCTTGGGTTCCGAGCAGGTCGTTGAGTTGCTTCTGCTCGTCGGCGATTCCTTTGGCTTGCTTCTCATAACTCTCTACGGTCTTTTCGTCGGCGAGCGGAAATTCGTCGACCTCGCTACTGTTGAAGACGCCGAGCAGCGCGTAGTAGTCCTCGGTTGGGATGGGGTCGAATTTGTGGTCGTGGCATTGCGCGCAATGCACGGTGAGTCCGAGAAAGCCGCGTCCGGTGGCGTCGATGCGGTCGTCTTGAAACTGCGGGCTGAGGCCGTAGAACGCCAAGCCGGCGACGAGATTCGGGTCCTTACCGCCTTCCAGGAAATCGCCCGCGATCTGCGCTTTCACGAACAGGTCGTACGGCATGTCGTCGTTGAAGGCCTTGATGACCCAATCGCGGTAACGGTAGGCGTGCGGATAGGGTTCCATCTGCGTGGAGTTCAATTTGTCGTCGGAGTAGCGGGCGACGTCGAGCCAGTAGCGTCCCCAGCGTTCGCCGTAGCGGGGGGACGCGAGCAAGTTGTCAATGCCTTCGGCGAAGGCGTCGGGGGAATCATTCTCGACGAAGGTGCGAACTTGCTCGGGCGTCGGCGGCAGGCCGATCAGGTCGAGGTAGGCGCGGCGGAGAAGGGTGCGCTTGTCGGCGGTTGGAGCGGTGTTGAGATTCTTCTCTTCCAGCGTGGCGAGGATGAAGCGGTCGATCGGGGCGGCTTCATCCTCCGCGGGGATCTTCGGCGGTTCAGGCTCGCGGACCGGCTGGAACGACCAGAACTTGCGCTGCTCATCGGTGACTTGGAAGGTGTTGGATGTTTGGTTTTCCGGCGTGGCGGGCCAGATGGCGCCGTCGCGAATCCACGCTGCGATGTCGCTGATCTGCTCTTCGCTGAGTTTGCCTTGCGGAGGCATCTTGATGCGTTCGTGAGTGTGACTCACGGCTTTGAGAAGCAGGCTGCGCTCGGGGTGTCCGGGCTCGACGGCAGGGCCTGAGTTGCCTCCCTTGGTCAGCGCGTCGCGGGACGTTATCTCGAGTCCGCCGAGTTTCGTGGAGGTATGGCAGGCGAAACAGTTCTCGGCGAGGACGGGGCGGACGCGGGTTTCGAAGAACGCAACGGCGTCGGCGCCTGACTGGGCGGATGCAGATCCGCCAAGGCTCAGAATGAGCAGCGTCGAGACTACTATCGATGGGAAGCGTCTACCCTGCACGGCGACAGAACTCTGCAATTGAAGTATATCGGCCGCCCGGAGGGGCTACAAGCAGCCCGGCGTCTCGCCGATTCGTGCCCAGGCGGACTTGTGTTACCGATTGAGCAAGTCGAGGGTAAAGCCGCGGAAGGAAAAACGAGTTTCGCGCGACCGGTGCTGGCCGAGAGTAGCACAGTAAACTAGAGGCTTCGCTTTGGCTGCACAGAGCCGCTTTCTACATGGACGCCCGTAGCATTCGCCGAATCATCCTTGAGCAGTCACACCGTGCCCACGTTGGACATATCGGGTGTGCGCTATCGGTCGCGGACTTGCTCGCGGCGCTGTACGGAGACGTGCTGCGGATCGACGATCCGTCGGACCCTGAGCGTGACCGCTTTGTGATGTCGAAGGGGCACGCCGCGCTGGCTCTGTATGCGGCCTTGCATCGGAAGGGCCTGCTTAGCGAAGAGCAACTCAACACGTTCTGCGGGGATGGCAGCCTGCTCGGCGTTCATCCCGAAGAGGTGTTGACGGGCGTGGACTTCGCGAGCGGTTCGCTGGGACACGGTCTTTCGATGGCCGCCGGCGCGGCCCTGGCGGCGCGATTGCAGGGTAGCTCGCGGCGTGTGTTCACCCTGCTCAGCGACGCGGAATGTAACGAGGGCTCGGTGTGGGAGGCCGCAATGTTCGCCGCGCACCACGGACTTTCAAACTTGGTGGCACTGATTGACCTCAACGGACAGCAGGCGCTTGGCCACACCAAAGACGTCCTCGACCTTTCGCCGATGGCGGAGCGCTGGCGTTCGTTTGGCTGGGACGTGATCGAGGACGATGCGGTTGAAGGCGACGCGGCCGGCCGGATCGCGGTGAGACTCAATGCGATCGACACCTCCTCTGGGCCGCCGCGTGTGTTGATCGCGCGAACGCGATTCGGCAAAGGTGTCTCGTTCATGGAAAGCCAGGTTAAGTGGCACTACTGGCCGATGTCTGACGACGAATACGCTCAGGCGCTGCGGGAAGTCAACGCGGAATGAGACAGGCTTTTATCGCGACGCTCGTCGAGTTGGCCGAGCAGGATGAGCGCATTGTCTTCCTGACGGGGGATCTCGGCTATCTGGCCGTCGAGCCGTTCGCCAGCCGTTTTCCCGAGCGATTCTTCAACGCCGGAGTCGCCGAGCAGAACATGATGGGGCTCGCCACCGGGTTGGCGGAAGGCGGCATGATTCCCTTCGTATATTCGATCGCGCCCTTCGCGGTACTGCGGCCGTTTGAGTTTTTCCGGAATGGGCCGGTGCAACACGGCTGGCCGGTGCGGGTTGTCGGCGTGGGCGGTGGGTTCGAATACGGGCACAACGGGTTCTCGCACTATGCGCTCGAAGATGTTGCTGTGATGCGGTCACAGCCGGGCGTAACGATCGTTGCTCCGGCCGATCACAAGCAGGCCGCGAACGCTTTGCGAGCCACGGTGGGTTTGTCCGGTCCGGTGTATTTTCGGATAGGGAAAGACAACGAGACGACGCTGCCGGACCTGGATGGACGCTTCGAGTTGGGTCACGCTCCTTTGTTGGTCCCGGGGGATGATCTGCTGTTTGTCGCATTAGGGACAGCGGTGCGCGAGGCCATCGCGGCGGCGGATTCGTTGGCGGCGCACGGTGTGGGCGCGGCGGTGGCCCTGGTCGATAACCTAGGCGACGAGCCGCCCGCGAATCTACGAGACTTGCTCAGCCGTTACGATCGAGTGATCACGGTCGAGGCACACTACCGCACGGGCGGTGTCGGTTCGTTGGTCTGTGAGTTGGTGGCCGACGAAGGGCTGGATTGCCGAGTCGTGCGATGCGGAGTGGCGCGGTTGGAGCCGGGCGTCAGCGGGAGCGAGGCCTTCATGCTCGATCGGCACGGGTTGTCGGCGGCAAAACTGGAGCAACCCGCGCTGCGGCTCATGCAGCAGCAGTAACCTCGCCAACAATGACCGGGGCACAAGCAGCCGAGTTCGACGCGAAACGGTTCGGCCTGACTCTGCTACTCGTCGCCGCGCTCTATTGGGTCTGTCTTCAGTTCGTCTTCCCCGGTTTCTTTGCCCCCGCTGATCCGCTGCACTCGGATTACTATCTGCCGCCGGCCTTGGTCGGTGATGAAGAGCCGATTTGGAGCAAGCTGGACTATCCCCGTCCGGCGGGGTTCTTCGCGCTATGGGTATTCGGGCATGCGGGGTTGCAGGGGGCGACGGCGCTTATTATCGGCGTGTCGCTGCTCAACGCGGCGCTGATCGCTGAACTGTGGCGGCGGCTTGCGCCGGGCATGATTGGTTGGGTGGGAGTGGCGCTCTTCGCGGCTTACTTGTTCGGGCATCCGCAGGCATACGCGAATCACGCGCACGACGCCATGGCGGCGCTTTCGCTGCTCTATTTGTTGCTCGCGATACATGCCTGGGAGAACTGGCTACAGGGCGGCCGGCGGGTCTGGCTTGTGGCGTGCGTTCCGTTGATCGGGCTGCTCGTTCTGACGAAAGAGACGTATTTTGTCGCGGCATTGATCTATTGGCTATGGCAGGTGTTCCGCTTGGATGCGGCACGGCGGAGGACAGCGGTCGTTGCGCTGCTCGTGATCGGTTCCTTGGAATTGGCGGGGGCTGACGCGAGCCTCGGGGCGCGGCAGGGATTTGTTCAACCCAACCGCGACCCGACGCATCCGTACTTCATTGATGTGTCGCCAGGGTCAGTTCTCAGTTCGTTAGGTACGTTGCTCTCGCACCAGTTGCCGCTTGCCTCCCTGCTGCTGTTGGGACTCGCCCTGGCTGTGGCGTGGATGCAGCGCGAAACACTTCGTCCCGCGTTGATGTTTCTGTTGGCGGGCTTTTCCGCGCTATTGCCGCACGCACTGTTGCCGAACCATCTCGAGCCTAACTATGGCTGGGTCGGCGCGACGTTGACATTCTCGCCGCTTCTGCTGGTGGGGATGGGTCCGACGACGCGGGCGTGGTTGCGCTGGGCCGCACCGGCTATGGCGGTGGTGCTCGTCGTAGCCGGTTGGACGCTTGATCGTAGGCCGTACGAGGCGCATCGTTGGCAGGTCGAGCAGCAGCGAATTCTTGGAAATACTTACGTTTCGTTCCACGCGCTGCGGCAGGTTCCGGACGACGCGAAGAGTATTCTCGTCACCGGTGTGAAGTCACCGTTCAGCCCATTCCATGTTCCGGCGTACGAGGATTACGTCGCTTATGAATTGGGGCGCGAACGTCGTTGGACCGTTGTGATGCTTCGGGAAGGACCGCGGGGTGGTGAGGGACTCGTCCGGCGCGTCGGATTGGAAGATGTTGCGCTTGGAGAGTTCGATTACGCCTATGCGTTTCACGCTGATGGCACCCTGGCGTCAGCTTACAATCGCGAGCACCTGAAGAAAGCGGAAGAGGATACGGAGTTGCGTGACCGCATTCTGATTCCTGAGATCGCCATGGTCCAGAAGGAACTTAGGAACGAGCCGGACAAGTGGTATCACCACCAGAAAGCCGGAGCGGTTTATTGGGATTGGGGTTTGGCCGAACCAGCGCGGGAGTATTTTGAGCGTGCCCTAGAGATGGATCGTTCGGGGAATCCTTATCCTGTCTACTTTCTCGGGCTCACCGAAGAAGCGCGCGGGGATCTGGCGGAGGCGGCGCGGCTGTTTCGTTTGGCCGTGGAGTGGGAGGCCGAATCGCCGAACCCGGCGTTTCGCGAATCGCTGGAGCGCGTGACGGGGCAGCCCGCGGGCCGCTAACAACAAGGGCCTAAGGGCTCTCCCGTTATAATGTGGCGCTGTTTCTGACGATGTCTGTTGCTCCCGAAAATGCGCTTAAAAACGAGGTGGCTCGCCGCGTGCGCGAGTTGGGCTGGTGGTATCAGCACTTCGAATTGCCGTGCGGCGTCGCGACTGGCAACGGCAAGGAACCGGCCTACCGTCCCGCGGCGCGCTGGCAGCTGTTTGAGCCGTTCGTCCCCGCTTTGTTGGAGGGCAAGACCGTTCTCGATTTGGGCGGGAATGCCGGGTACTTCTCGATCCAGATGAAGTTGCGGGGCGCGGAGCGGTGTGTACTGGTCGATCCGTATGAGGAGTTTGTACGCCAGGCGGAGTTCGCGACGGCGCAGTTCGGCGTGGATGTCGAGATCATCAATGAGGACGCGCTGACGTATTGCCTGACGACGGAAGAGCGCTTCGATTACGTGGTGTTCCTGGGGCTGTTCTATCACTTGAAACATCCTGTGATGGTGCTCGACCGCGTGGCTGAAATGACGAAGGAGCGGCTGTATTTTCAGTCGCATCTGCTCGAAGTGGATGGCGAGAGCGAGCGGAAATTAAACTACGAGCGCGGTCCGGACGACACGTTGGTTGACGACCCGGCGTTCCCGCGGATGATGTTTATCGAGGCGCTCTATAAAGGCGACCCGACGAATTGGTGGATTCCCAGCTATCAGGCGCTGGAGCCGCTGTTGCGAAGCGCGGGAATGAAGGTGATCGCACGTCCGCATGAGCAAGTGTTGGTGGCCGAGCCGGAGCACTACTTCGGCAAGGTCGTTCACGAGAAGCTTGTGCTGCCGCGGTTTGGCAAGAAGGGCCGGGCGGTTCATCCGGGACCGCAAAAGGTTGAAGCGGAGTTGTGGCAGCGGCTGGTCGACAGCCTCGATGAGCCGGATACCGACTAGACGCTCCGCATGAAACTCACCATCGATACAGACGCGAAGACTCTCGCTGTTGAGCGAGAGGGCGGGCCGCCGGTCACTCACGATCTTTACAGCCGCGAGGCGTTCGCGGAGATTTCGCGGCAGTGGGTGCGGGCGGGGTGGAGCCTGAGCTACTACCGCGGCTTCACTTGGATGGGGCTGCCGGTGCTGCAATTGCCGGACGATTTGGTGCGCTTTCAGGAAGTGCTTTGGGATGTGCGACCGAGCCTCATCATCGAGACGGGCGTCTTTCAGGGCGGTTCTTTGCTGTTTCATGCGAGCCTTTGCAAGGCCCTCGGCAGCGGGAGAGTTATCGGAGTGGATATCAACGTACCGGAAACGTTGTGGCAGATGCTGGAACGGCACGAGCTGAGTTCGATGATTACGCTGCTTGAGGGTGACTCGGCATCTCCCGAGGTGTTGGGCGAGATCGAAGATTTGCGCGAGCCGGATGAGACGACGCTGGTTCTGCTTGATTCCGACCACACCCGAGTGCATGTACGGCGGGAGCTGGAGGCGTATGCGTCGCTTGTTTCGCCGGGGTCGTACGTAATTGTGGCGGATACGATTGTGCAGGATTTGTCCAATGTGCCCGGTGGTGACCGGTCTTGGACGGAGGACAACCCGGCGGCGGCGGTAGACGATTTTCTCGCGGTACATCCGGAGTTCGAGCGCGTCGCGGATTCGCCGCGAGCGGCGGCCGAAGGGCTGCCCGATGCGGTGAGCTATTGGGGTGGTGGCTGGCTGCGCCGGCTCGCGGAGCAACAGGCGGGATGAGGGATCAGGAGATTCAGCAACGGATTGACGCTCTCGGGCCGTGGTTCTATCCGTTTGATTTCGGCGGCGGGTTGCGAACCCAGTCGAATGTCCCGCCGCATGTGGTCGATATTTTTGAGACGCGGCGGCGGATGGTGGAGGGCGTTGTCACCGCTCACTTCGGGGAACGCCTGCCGGGGGTACGATGCATTGACATCGGCTGCCATGAGGGCTTCTACAGCTTTGCGATGGCGCGGCTCGGCGTGGAGCGGATCACGGGTCTGGATCTTCGCGAGACGAACCTGAGCAAAGCGCGGTTCGCGGCGGAACGGCTGGGGCACACCGGCATCGAGCTTCGGCAGGGCAATATCGAGACGCTTGATACGTCGGCGCTGGGGACGTTTGACCTGACGCTGTTTCTCGGCGTGCTGTATCACCTCGAGAACCCGATGCAAGCGCTGCGGAACCTGCGGGCGGTTTGCTCGGACGTTTGTGTGATCGAGACGCAGGTGATTGATGAAGTCGAGGGCGAGGCCGAGTGGGGTGCGCAGGAGTGGACGCGGCCGTATCATGGCGTCCTTGCTCTCATCGACGAGACGGACGAGTTCAGCGCTGACAACACTGAGACCGGGCATTCGCCGGTGGCGACCTGCCCCTCGCCGAAGGCGCTGGAGTTCATGCTCACACAGGCAGGTTTTGCGCGGGTTGAATATGTGGAGCCGCCTGCGGACGCTTATGAGCAACATGCCCGCGGCAAGCGGGTAATCTGCGCGGCTTATTGTTGAAAGCAGTATCAAGCTCGTACCGTTGTGTGTTCTATGAGCTCGATTTGAGCCCGTGGGGACCACACAAGAAACAGAGGACGGTAACGGTTCACGAAGGCACGTATGAATTGGAGGAAAAAGGGTGAACAGTGTGCATCGCACTCCGCGAAGGGGGACTTAGTATCCCTTGGTTCGCTGTTGTTGAGTGTCTGTGAGTTTCAGACGCCGAAGTGCCGAGCACGCGTGTTCAAGCGCTAGATCGAGATCATGTCCCACGGCTTGCGGGCCTTGCGGCCCAGCAACCGTGAAGCGTCGGGCGTGCCCATGAAGTCCTCTTTGTCGGAATCCCAGCGGAGCTTCGCGCCGTCACGGATCGTGGCGATGAAGTGAGCCGCGTGGCGGTCGGTCGAGCGCTTGACGTTGATGTGGCGCCGTTTCAGCGCATGGGGGCCTTCGGCAAACTTGCCCTCGGGATAGATTTCGTAGCCGATGCGGTCGGCGAAGATCGTGCCGTTAGAACCGTAGAAGGCCATGCCGTTCGGGCGATTCTCAAGTCCCCCGGCACCGTAGTACTGCATGCCCGGCGTAGACCGTCCGCCAACGCCATGGGCGTTGAACTCACACATTTCGTAGCTGAGAACGAAGTCGGGATACTCGTACGTAACTTACTGGAAGTCAGGCTGGTCGCCCATGCCTCCGACGACGAGTCGTCCGCCGGATGCGGAAACCGTTCGAGGCCGGTCCGCGCCCATGATCTGATGCACTGTGTCGAAACGATGAGTACCGTAGTCGCTGATACGGCCCGTTGAATAGTCGCGAAACTGGCGGTAGGTACCGAGAAAACGCTTGCGGTTGAAGGATACTTTGGGTGCGGGGCCGAGATAGAAGTCCCAATCGAGATCGTCCGGGGGCGCGGAATCGGGTTCCGTGCCGAGCCCATCAGGTGCGCGGTTCGCATAGTTCCACACGCGGACGTAGCGGATGTCTTTGATCCGGCCGCTTTGGACGATCTCGGCGAGTTCGGCAAAATGGGGAGCTGATCGTTGTTGCGTTCCGGTGAGGACGATGCCCTTCGCTTTGCTCGCGGCCTTGACCATCGCTTTGCCCTCGAGAATGTTGTGCCCCAGCGGCTTCTCGACGTAGACGTGCTTGCCCGCCTGGCAAGCGAGCACGGTTGGAATGGCGTGCCAATGATCGGGTGTCGCGATGTGAACGGCGTCGATGTCTTTCCGCTCGAGGACTTCGCGAAAGTCGCGATACGTCTTTGCTTTGGGGTTGAGCTCGTCACGGGCCCGCTCGGCGTTCGTGTCGTAAACGTCGCAGGTCGCCACGTACTCGGCCCCGTCTACTTTGATCATGTTGCGCGCGACGGAGCGGCCGCGGCCGCCGCAGCCGATCAGGGCCAGCCGCACGCGGCGATTCGCACCGAGGACACGCTCGGCCGAAGCCGCGCTCATGCCGGCGAATCCGGCGGAAGCCGTCGTTTGCAAGAAGCTTCGTCGTTGCATCATGGTCACTCCGTCTCGTCGCCGGCGACGGGCGATTGCGGGCGTTCGTTCACGCGTAGTTGAAAGATGTCGGGCCGCGAGTAACTGCCTGTCACGTCGAAGTCATACTTGCCGCGAGCGATTTCGGACGGATCGAGATCAGCCACCAAGATCGTCTCACCCTCTGTGTCAGGCCCGGCCAGCACCTTCCCGAGCGGATTGATGATCACGCTGCCGCCGCGCATCAGGACGGTCGCCGGGTCGTTGCCCTGCACGGCATCGTACTCCTCGGGGCAATCGGCGCGGGTCAGGTATTGGCAGGCGGACAGAACGAAACAACGGCCTTCGAGCGCTATGTGGCGCATCGTAGCGATCCAGGATTCGCGATCGTCAGCAGTCGGTGCGCAGTAGATGGCGATGCCCTGCGAGTACATGTAGGTGCGCAGCAGGGGCATGTAGTTCTCCCAGCAGATCACCGCGCCTAGCTTGCCCGCAGGCGTGTCGAAAACGGGCAGCGTAGAGCCATCGCCGAACCCCCACACGAGCCGCTCAGCGGCCGTGGGCATCAGCTTACGGTGCTTGCCAAGAAAAGCGCCGTCAGAGCCGAAGAACAGGACCGTGCAATAGAGCGTGCCGCCATCACGCTCGATGACGCCGATGACAACGTAGGTGTTGAGATCCCCTGCCAGCGCGCTGAGCCGATCGACCGAGGGTCCGGGGACGTCGATCGCGGCGTCGAAATAGCGCCGGAAGTCGTCGCGGCCCGCTTCCGTGCGCGAGCCCACGCGTGCGCCGAAATCGAGGCCTTTTGGGTAGCCCACCACGAAGGCTTCGGGAAAAAGGATGAGCCGAGCGCCCTGTTTCGCCGCTTGGCGCGCCAGCGTTTCTACCTTGGCTAGACAGGCGTCGCGATCGAAGACCGCTGAGCCTGCTTGCACGACCGCAACTCGCATCGTTTCCATAGCTTTCCCAAGGATAGCTCAGGTCTAGCGCTAGCTTGCAGTGCGTTTCCCGTAAGGGGTCGACCCTTGTGTTGCGCGCCACAAGCGCGTTGCGGCGTTGCTAACGGTTGCCGCTGATGCTCGCGGAGCCACCATCAATATCGACCGTTCCACCGAATACGTTGTCCGCTAACGAGTTGTCGTCTCCGTCCAAGACTCGAATCGCCACGAACTCTCCCGCGTCGGCCCGGTCGTTGCGAATCACCGTATCGGACACGCGGGTGTGCTCCACCTCGTCAAGCAGCAGTCCGACGTTCGCTGAATCGAGAATCATTGAGTTCGTCACGTTGAAGCGCTTGCATCGCCTGAGCGTCAATGCGGCTTCTTCCCCTAAGGCGTGATTGATGTGCAAGCCGGTGAGTGTTGAATCCACCGAATCGACAAATAGCAGGCTGTTGCGGCTGTCCGCTGGACGATAGTCGGGGTTGCGGTCGAACAGGTTCGGTCCGACCACGATGTTCGAGCTGCCCTCGACGAGCAGATTATGCTCGAAACCCTTCCAGAAAGAGTTGCCGGTGATCGACACTCCGCGAACATACTTGAGATGAACGTTGACCGCTACGTCGCTCAGCGCGTTGCCTGAGATTGAAAAGTAGCCGATCTTGATGGGCTCTTTCTCGCGGCCGATGAAGCGAATGTTGGCCGACCCCGGAGCTTCGTGGGTATGCTGCAACGTGCAACCGACGATCGCACCTTCGCGAACAGACCCCTCGCGCGTGTCGATCAATATGTTGGCCGTCGGCGGACCGTCGGGGTCCATATTGCCCTCAATGTCGGACGTGCCGATCTGCAGGTTGCGTACCTCGCTGCGGCGCACGACCACGCCGCCGCCGCCGTTGTAGCTGATGTGCGAATTTGCGATGTTGATCTGGTGCAGATTGACGCGGTCGAGGTAGATGCCGACGCCGCGGTTGTGATAGATCTGGCACTCGGAAATGAGCACGTTGCGGTTGCGCCCCGTGAGTACGATGCCGTCCCGAACACGCCGGATCAACAGCCGAGAGAAGATCGCGTTCATCGTCCCTTCGGCCACGACGCCAAGGGACTTGGGGTGCTCGCCGCGAATCTCGAAGCCATCGATCAGCGGCATCCGCTGGTTGGCCCAGACGGCGTCTTTGACGGTGTGCGGCGCGGCGGTGCCGTCGTGGGTTCCGACGATGTGGAACGCAGGCCCTTCGCCCGCCATGATGACGGTCGCCGTGCCGTCGCCAACGATTGATGTGTAGCCGGTCTCATCGAGTGCGATGCGGATGGGCTTCGTGATGCGGTACTTCCCTTTGGGAAGCCTGAGCGCGCCGGCGTGCGCATCGACGGCTTTCTGGAAGGCAGCGGTGTCGTCGGCTTTGCCGTCGCCGATAGCTCCGAAGTCGCACACGGTTCTTACTGCGTCGTCGTTCGGTTGGGCGCCCGCCCGATGAGTGCCCATCAACAGGAGCGTTGTCAGCAGTACGTATTGGAAGGCCTGGGCCCGACAAAGCAAGTTCATCGCTTTAGGTTGAAGTTTCATTCGAGTCGAAGCATAGCAGTGCCGAACCGAAACCGCTCCGACCGACTGGGAGGTGCTTCTATATGTCTCCCGTTTCTGCTCCTACTTGTCCGGCATCTCGATAAGCCAGTTCTGGTGGGTCTGTGACCAGTCTTCGAATCTCTTTACCTGCTGGTAGTTCGCGTCAAGCCACTCGCTTACGGCAGGCGCTTCCGAGCTTTGGTGGATGTAATGGACAAGCGCTTCCTGGAAATTGTTCTTTCTCAACTCTACGAAGTACGGAACGTAGTACTCCATCGCGAACCCCGTGTCCTTCGGTTCGTCGGTTTCGTCCATGAATGCGAAGAGACTTCCAAGCTGATCGACCATGTTCTCCAGGTCTGTTTGGTCTCTCCGCTCCTCGGTGAACTGCCCAGCCCGGCTGATAGCTAGCATGAGTTCAGCACCGGAGAAATCTCCCTCCAGTGTGTCGCTGTCAGAGTTGATGGTAACCAGGACATCGCCTTCCGCCTTCTCCTCTACCTGAGATTCGAGCACATTCTGAAGAAGGGATAGCGCTCCTTCGGAGCGCGCGGAATCCGGTTCCAAGGTCAGAAAGCGCAGTAGTGCCAGCAATCCTGGGATGTTCTGATCTGCCGCAAGGAATTCGTGTCCTAGCGCAAGATGGGCACTGATATACGAGGGGTTCCCTACGAGCGTCCTCTTGAAGTGCTCTTTCGCCTCGTCACTCTTACCCATACGGCTGTAAGTCACACCGATATTGAAATGCAGGAGGGGGTGATCAGGCGCGGACTTGAGACCACGTTCATAAACACCAATCGCCTTCTTGTGTTTGCCCATCTCGTCAAGGCAGCTTCCCCAGTGTATGTAGAAGCCGACGAGAAGGTCGGAAAGATAAGTTATGCCCTTCCGCGCTGTCTCGATACACTTGTCGAAGTCATTCTTCTAAAAATATGAAAAGCCGAGCTCGTACTGGGCACTTACGTCATCGGGGTTCTCGCGGAGAATCTCTTGATAGGTCTTGATCGCGCCATCGTAGTCGCCTTCATCGTGAAGGGCGACGCTTTTCTTGATAAGTGCCGCGTGTTCTTCGAGCGTCGTGGAGGGTTCTAGCTCTGGTTTCTGTGCGGCTCGCGTCCTCGGTACGACTAGGGCGACCAGAAGAGCCGCAAAAACCGTCTTCCCCTTGAATATCATGGCAAGTCTCCCTTCGAGAGCTGTTCATCAGGTTGCCGCGAGCTTCAGCCTACCGCGAGTACAACCCGATTTGTTGTGCGTCCTTGCTTCCAATAGACACCGTTGATTGCCCGGGGGGCCGCTGCCGAATGTTGGAATCAGTACAGTCCGTGGCATAATGTGCAGGTTCCAGCGGGGGGACCTCACGTTATGAAACTTGGCGTCAACACAATGATCTGGTCGGGGGCTTTCGACTCCTCGATCCCCCTGAGAAAAATCAAGGAGACGGGCCTTGACGGAATCGAGATTCCCGCGTTCGATGCCAACGACGTGGATGTGGCCGCTCTCAAGCGGGCGCTCAGCGACCACGGCCTCGAGTGTACCTTCTGTTCGGTCAATCCACCGGGGAAGAATCCGATCAGCGAGGACCCTGCCATTCGCGCGGAAACCGTCGAGCATTGGAAGCGGCTGATCGCCACGGCGGGGGAGGCCGATGTGAAGTTGATCGCCGGTCCTACCTACTCGCCCGTTGGCCATCTGCCCGGACGCCGCCGCAACGAGGACGAGTGGAAGTGGGGCGTCGAGTTCCACCAGCAGCTCGATGCCGATTTGCGGGATGCGGGAGTCGAATTGGCGATCGAGCCCTTAAATCGCTTCGAGACATATTTTCTGAACACCGCCAAGGACACCGTCCGATTCGTCGACGAGATCGGCAGCCCGCGCATCGGCATCCTTTTTGATACCTTCCACTCGAACATCGAAGAGAAGAGCATCGCGGAGGGCTACCGTTTGTGCGGGCCGCGGCTCAAGCACGTTCATACGTGCGAGAACGATCGGGGCGTCCCCGGCACGGGCCACGTGGATTGGCCAAATGTTCTCGGGACGATCAGGTCGATCGGTTACGACGGCTGGCTGACGATCGAATCGTTCAACGGCACGATTCCTCAGCTCGCCGCGGCGACGGCGATATGGCGTGATCTGGCGGCGTCGATGGATGACATCGCCTTCGAAGGCGCAGCATTCCTCAAACGCGCATGGGACAAGGATAATCAGACATGAAGCTCGAAGGACGGGTAGCGATCGTCACGGGGGCCGGCACCGGCATGGGCCGCGCGATCGCGGAATTATTCGGCGCGGAGGGCGCAAAGGTCCTTGTTAATTACCGGGCTTCCCAAGAGCAGGCGAACGAGGTCGTGGCGGCGATCCGAGAAGCTGGGGGTGAGGCGGTAGCGCATCAAGCGGACGTCTCCAAAGATGTCGAAGTGCGAGCTATGATGCAAGCCGTTGAGGAACGCTGGGGACGCCTCGACGTCCTCGTTAACAATGCCGGGTGGAGCAAAGTCACGCCGCATCATCAACTCGAAGACCTCACTGACGAGATTTGGGACCGCACGCTCAACGCCAACCTACGCGGCGCGTTCTACTGCGCCCGAGCGGCCGCGCCCCTGTTGCGCAAACAGCCGGGCTCATCGATTGTTAACAATACGTCGGCTTCGGCCTGGCACGCCGCCGGCAGTACGATTGTGTATTCGGCGTCGAAAGCGGCCTTGGTGAATATGACTAAATCGCTCGCGCGGGTTTTCGCGCCGGACGTCCGCGTGAACGCCATTGCGCCCGGTCTCGTTCATACGCGTTTCGCCGGTTGGCCGGAAGTGACCTTCGAGAAGGGTCGCCAAGTAACCCCCTTGCAGCGCATCGCTACGGTCGAAGAAGTGGCGAAGGTCTGCTTGTTCTTGGCCGCTGACGCCACCGCTATTACCGCCGAAACGATCCTGATCGACGGCGGCAAGACCCAGCTCGGCTGAGCGTCTTTCCCGGGTGTTTTCGGACGTTGTTTTGGGGTTCTGAACGCCCGTAAGTCGTGAATCTGCTATGCTGCTCATTCCGCCCACGGACTGGCGCCGCGACGCTTGGACAGCCAGAGGACCTCTTGGAAGAGCCAAAACTAAAACTCATCGACACAAGAACCTCGAGAGAATACGAGGCTCCGATCCAGAACGCCACGATCCGGGCGATGGGTTTTCGCCAGATCAAGGAAGATCCCGAAGAATTCGGGATGATGACCTACGATCCGGGGTATACGAATACCGCTTCGTGTACAAGTCGGATCACCTATATCGACGGTGAAAAAGGCATTCTGCGTTATCGCGGCTACCAGATCGAGAAACTGGCTGAACACTGCAACTACACCGAGGTGGCGTACTTGCTGCTGCACGGTGAGTTGCCGACTAATTCGGAACTCCAGAACTGGAACGAAGAGATCATCCATCACACGATGGTCCACGAGAACATCAAGAAGTTCGTGGACGGATTTCTCTATGACGCCCATCCGATGGGGATGCTCGTTAGCTCGGTAGCGGCGCTTTCGACGTACTACCCTGACGCAAAGAATATCGAGAGCCCCTCAAACCGGCGATTACAGCAATTGCGGTTGATCGGTAAGATGCCGACGCTTGCGGCATACGCTTTCCGGCACAGCCTGGGCTTGCCCTACGCCTACCCGGACAATGATCTGACTTACACCGAGAACTTCATGAACATGCTCTGGAAGCGTACAGAGCTGCGGTACAAGTCGAGCCCGGTGTTAGCCAAGGCTCTGGACGTTTTGTTTATTCTCCACGCCGACCACGAGCAGAACTGCAGTACCAGCACGATGCGGACGGTTGCGAGTGCGAACTCCGATCCCTACGTTTCGACCGCCGCGGCCGCGGGTGCCCTCTACGGGCCGCTCCACGGTGGCGCGAACGAAGCGGTGCTTCAGATGCTCGATGAGATCGGCTCGATGAAGAACATTCCCGATTTCATCAAGCGGGTTAAAGCCGGGGAAGTCCGCCTGATGGGTTTCGGGCATCGCGTGTACAAGAATTACGACCCACGTGCGCGGGTCATCAGTCAGATCGCGGAAGAAGTTTTCGAAGTCACGGGACGAAGCCCCAAGATCGATCTGGCGAAAGAACTCGAACGGATCGCGCTCGAAGACGATTACTTCGTCAAACGGAAGCTCTACCCGAACGTCGATTTCTACTCAGGCATCATCTACGAAGCCATGGGCTTCCAGCCCGAGATGTTCACCGTACTGTTCGCGATTCCACGGACCTCCGGCTGGCTGGCGCACTGGGAAGAGTTGATGGCCGACCCGGAACGCCGCATCGCTCGGCCAAGACAGGTTTACCTCGGTCCCGACCAGCGCGAATTTGTGCCGATCGAAAAACGCCTCGACGAGTCCCAAAAGGCCCACACTTAGCCTCACTCGCCTCGCAAGACCTCAAGCGGTTTCCGTCCGAGGATGCGCAGGCTGGCCAGCCAACCGGCGAGATTCGCGAGCAGCGCGGTCCCGGCGATCGCAACCAGGTGGGGTAGCGGATCAAACTCGAAATCGACCTCGAGAAGTTGCTCCAGCAATAGCCCCGAGAACACGGTCGCCAACAGGCTTCCCATTACGCCCGCGCTCAGGCCCAAGATCAGGAACTCTACCGAAAAAATGCTCGTCACGCGAGCCCGCGTCGCGCCGAGCGTTTTGAGAATCGCTGTCTCCCGCACCCGCCGCATCCGCGTCGCGATCACGCTGGACGCTAGGATGACGATCCCAGTGAGGATCGCGAAGCCTGAAACAAACCGGATCACGAGAGCGATCTGGTCCACCACTTCCTGAACAATCCCGAGGACGTCCGCGATGCTGATGATTGTTACGCTCGGGAACTGCTCGAAAGCAGCCTGTTGTAACTCCGGAGCCTGCTTGGGGGCGATGCGAACCGAGCCGTAATAAGCTGTTGGTACGTTCCGCAACGCGTTGGGCGACAGGATAAAGCTGAAGCCCGAGCCCGGCCGGATTGCCTCGGCCCGATGAATCGCCGCGACCTTCGCCGTCACCGGCCCGCTTCCCACCACCCAATGCAACTCCGACCCGACTTCGATGCCCAGCCGCTCCGCGGCCGACTCCCTGACCGAGACGAGGAACTCGTCCGGTTCGCCTTGCCACCAGGAACCCTCAATCACTTCCACGTAGTCGGGGCGCTCAAGCTGCCACGTCAGGTTCCGTGTTGCGCGATACGTACGGCTGCGTGTGCTCTCGTAGATGTCCTCAAGTGGGACGCCGTTGATCGTCACCAACCGTGCTGCCACCGAAGCCACTAGATCGACTCCTCCCTCGACGCCCGGGTACCGCGCGATCAATTCTTCAAGCGCATCGCGGTCGGCATCAGTAATGTTCGCCATGAAAAGATTCGGCATATCCGGCGGCGCGCTCAGGGCTAGTTGGTTGACCACCGAAGCCTGCAAAAGATACACCGTGAGCGTGAACATGACGCCGACACCGAGCGCGACAAGCACGATGTCGGCATGAACGCCAGGGCGGTGCAGGTTCGCGATACCGTGCCGCCAAGAAGGCGGGAGTCTCCGGGGTAGTAATCGTGGGATGGTCTTCAGAAACCGCAACAACAGCCGCGCGAAGATGGTGAGCACCAACAGGCTGACCAGAAGTCCGCCCGCGAACCATGCGCCCACTTCAAGCGACTCGCTGAGCCAGGCCGCGACCGCCACGATTCCCGCGATGATTAACAACCCAACACGAACACCCGTTCGTCGCTTTGCACCGCTGGGCTGTGCCGCCATGTCACGTCGAAACACTAGCGCAGGCCGTACATCTCGCACCCCGAGTAGCGTCGGCAGGGTAAACAGCAACGTCGTCAGCACGCCAATTGCGAGCGCCTGCACGGCGACGACCGGTTGCCACTCCAGGCCGGCGGGCACCGGGATGTAGTCCGGCAAGAACGACGGGAACCCAACCTGGATCAACCATCCGAACAGAATCCCGGCCAAGCTTCCCGCCAGCCCCAAGCCGATGGTTTGGATCATGAAGATCCGAATGATCTGCGACGACCGGGCTCCGATACATTTAAAGATTGCGATCGTGTCGAGTTTCTGTTGCAGGTGCGAATACATCGCCATCGCGACGCCCAGCGAACCGACGATCAACGCCACCAGACTGACAAGGCTCAGGAAGTTCGTCGCCCGGTCCAGTCCTCGTCGAATCGTCGGATGGGTCTCACGGTAATCCGTGATGTAGCCGCCCTCGAAGACTTCTCGCAACTCCTCCCGCGCCTGCTCGATCGAGATTCTGTCCGGCGGCAGTTTGAAGAGGTAGCGCTGCGAGGCTCGGCTTCCCGGCCGCATCAGGCCGCTGCGGTCGAGCGCCTCGCGGCTGATCATCACACGGGGCCCGACGTTGAACGAGCCGGTCATGCGGTCAGGCTCGACGAGCACGACTGCCGCCAGCCGGAATGTTTCGTCACCGAGCCGCACCGTGTCGCCGACCTCGATACCGAGACGGAACAGCAGATCCCGCGACGCCGCGATCGTGTCCGGAGCCAACGCGGCGCTCAATGGCCCTGGTGGGTCCAACTCGATCTGGCCGTAGAACGGATATTTGCTCGGATCAACCGCTTTGACCGCGACCAGAAAGGGTCGCCCGGATGTCTTCGACGACATCGCCGAAACGGCTTCCGTGACCCAAGTACTCTCGACACCGCGCTCAATCAGGCTCGTGACAATGGCTTCCTCCGGCTCCGTCGCCATGTGGTATTCGCGGACAGCCAGATCCGCCGCCATGAGTGTTTGCGCGTCGCGGAGCAGCATTGTTCGAAACGCACCGCTGAAGCCGCGCACACCGGCGAGCGCGCCGACACCTATGGCGACTGCCATGGCGATGAAGAAGAACTTCGCCGGGGACGCCGCCGCGTCGCGCCACGCTAGGCGGAAGGCGGTCTTCCACGGAAAAGAAGGGCTCATCTCAGTTTCTTAGGTCCGCGGTCAAACCAGTAATTCATCGGAAGCGACGCGGCCATCGTGTAGCGTGATCAGGCGGTCGGCGCGTGCCGCCAGCTCGCGGTCATGCGTTACGAGTACGAGGGTTGTGTGCTCAGTGTGGTTCAGTTCCACAAGCATATCGAGGACGTGCTTGCCGTTCTCGCTGTCAAGGTTGCCGGTGGGCTCGTCGGCCAAGACGAGCGGCGGCTGTCCGACGAAGGCGCGGGCAAGGGCCACGCGTTGTTGCTCGCCGCCGGAAAGCTGCACGGGATAGTGGTCGACGCGATCCGCCAGCCCGACACGGTCGAGTAGTTCGCGCGCCCGTGCGGCTCCCGCGAAGCCGTCCCCCGCCAGATCCAACGGCAAGAGCACGTTCTCTTCGGCCGTCAGCATGGGCACCAATTGATATAACTGGAATACGAAGCCGATCTTGCGTCCCCGCAGAAGAGCCATGTCGTCTTCCGCGATGTTTTGGATCTGTTGTCCGTCTAGGACGACCTCTCCGCCTGACGGCGTATCGAGGCCCGCGAGAAGCCCGAGCAACGTGCTTTTCCCGCTGCCCGACGGTCCCATGATCGCGACGAACTGGCCGCGCTCGATCGCGAAATCGATTCCTCTAAGAATTTCGACGCGGTGGGTGCCGCTATCGATGCTCTTCAGCAGTCCCCGGACCTCAAGTATCGGCTTCTTATTCGACATCCGAACACCACGAAGCTTATCATGGCAATAAGTGCGTTTTTCGACCCTCATCCTCGCCGCTCTGCTCCTGGCGGCGTGCGATTCGTCACCAACTGTTGAGAAATCGAACGGGCGGCCCTCTACGGTGGCAATGCCCGGCAATGGGTCGGCGTATGTGCGAGACTGTGTCATCGTCGCGTTTGGTGACAGCCTGACGGCCGGCTTCGGCGTTGATAGGGGACAGAGCTATCCGGACTTTTTGCAGGAAGAACTCGATAAACGCGGCTATTCCTACCACGTAGTCAACGAAGGGATCAGCGGCGACACGACTGATACCGGGGTCGTTCGGACCGAGATTGTTGGCTCGCGAAACCCGGATTTCGTCATCGTCGCATTCGGCGGCAACGACGGCCTTCGTGCGCTGGCGGTCGATCGCGTGAAGTCCAATCTGCGGCGGATGATTGAAAGACTTCAAAAGAGTGGCGCGCAAGTCATCCTCGCCGGTATGAAGCTGCCGCCGAACTACGGCTCGGAGTACCGCAAACCTTTCGAGCAGCTCTTCGTGGATCTTGCCGAGGAGTTCGATCTCCCCTTCCTGCCGTTCCTGATGGAGGGAGTCGGTGGCGTCCCCAGCTTCATGCAAGCGGACGGGCTACACCCCAACGCCGAAGGCCATCGGCGCATTGCGATGAATGTACTTGACGTGATGGAACCGCTCCTGGTAGCCGCTCGGGACAAGGCCGCTGCTCCGTCGTCCTGACGCCGGAGCCCCCCCCCCCCCCCCCCGTGTAGGCCCAGCTACCGTGAAGGCACCGCGATCATATCCAGCGTGATCGTTCGCCCGTCAAAGCCCGTGCCGGAAACGAGCGCCTTCGATGCAGCCGGTGGCCTCTTCGGATCGTAATATTGAGGGCGAATTTTGTTGAGCATACTACTCGGGTCGTCGTGTGAGGGGTAGTAGGTGGCCTTTGCGAGGTGATTGAGATCGCTCTCCGCCCAACTCAGGATCTGCTTGAGCGACGCGTAGATCTCATGGATCTGTTCGTCGCTATCCGCACCCGCTGGACCCCAAAGGCCGGATACATAGATCGTCGCCGGATGGTATAGCTTTGCGATGCGGCTGAACACCGGAGAAGATTTGTCTCTGGGTGGCGTGAGGTACTCAAGCGATGTGGACTGCGGTTCGTCGGGAGACGCCGCAATCACCTCGATCTCAATCGGGTTTGTGCTTGACCATTCCGTAAAGGCCATCGGCGGGGCGTTGCCGTCAAAGAACTCGATGATCTGCTCCTCGGCTTGATCCATCTCAGCGATCGGCTGCATGAAGCTCTTGACATGCACAACGTGTTCCAACCCAAGTCCCAGGAAGGCGAGGGTGTCTTTGATCTGAGCCATCGTTGCCTGCGTTGCTTCCGCGACGGTTCCCTCGCGGGCGGCCCGTCCTGAGATGTAGACGCGCGTTCCGGTGGGGAGTACGCCGACGTGGTTTGTGCCCTCCGAGCCTGCCAGTGAAGCGGCCCTCTTCAGAGCCGTGACGCCAGCGCCGGGGTTCTGGGATGTCGTCGCCACGGCGTCCATTGCGACAAGCGACGCCGCGTTCATGAATGGTCCTTCGACGAGAGAGATGGCCGGCCGCTTGTTTTCGGGAAACCGCTTGGTGATCGCGGCTCTCACCGCGCCTACGACTCCCGCTCGTGCAACATAGACGTTCAACTTCACAACGTCTTGCAGCGTCGTGCCCGCTTCGACTACAGCTTTGGCAATACGATCGAGCACTTGGTCCGCCTGCTTGCCCGCATCACTACCCCCGCTGTCGAAGAACTGGGCCGTGTGCGCGAGTGCGGACCCGCTTGCAACAACAGCGTTCGCGCCGCCGGTCAACTCGTTGTCGCCAATCCGGCGGACCTTGGGTGCGGGAGAGTCCCCGGCCGCCGTCTCCGGCGTCTCCGTTGTCGGTTCTCCTCCGCAACCCGACAGGCAAAGCGCCGCCGTTAGAATCGGCACCGTTAGAATCATCGCACGGAAGCGCGCGGTTGAGGGTGTATTCATGACGGTGTCTCCCGGTAGCTAGTGGCCTCACGCCAACGCGTGTTTCTTGACCAGTCGATCGGTGATCGCAGTGCCAAAGCCCGGCTTTTCCGGCGGCAGGTAGTACCCGTTATCAAAGGGCGCGGTCATCGCCTCCATCAGCTCTGTGCCCTTGTCTCCGGTGCCGAAACTCTCGGCCCAAGGGCAATGCGGCGAAGATAGCGCCAAGGGCAACCCGTAGAGGCTTCCGCCGCGATGCGGGATGAATTCCAGGTGATGTTCAGCCGCCATCGCCGCGATGCGCCGTAGCGACGTCACGCCGCCGCACCAACTCACGTCCGGCTGCAGAACTTCGACCGCTTTGTGTCGAATCAGATTCGCGAAACCGAAGCGCGTATATTCGTGTTCGCCGCTCGCGATCTTCGTGCTCTTTACTTCGCGCACCAGCTCGGCGTAGCCGGTCAGGTTGTCCGGCGACAGCGGCTCCTCGATCCAGTACAGCTTCACTTCTTCGAGATGCCGTGCCATCTCGATCGTGTAATCGACTTCGTCCCAGCGCGAGCCGCAATCGATCATCAGCGATCTCTCGGGGCCGATCGTATTGCGCGCTTTCGTCAACAGGTCAACGATGCGGCGCATCCCTGCTTTGCCTTCCGCCAAGCCGTCGCGAATCGGGATCTTGAAGTGTTGGAAGCCGTTGTCGAGACCGCCTTTGAGGTCAAACCCAGTCGCGTAGGAGGGAATGCGTTCTTTGTTCGTTCCGCCCAGGAGCCGGTAGACGGGTTGCCCGGCGTGTTTGCCGAGGATGTCCCACAACGCGTTGTCGATGCCGCTCAATGCCATGACGAACACACCGCGGCGTCCGTAGGCGTTCGCCGACGTGTACATCTGGTCCCATAGCATTTCGACGTTCAGAGCGTTCGCGCCGACGAGCAAGTGACGCAAGTGGCCGTGTATGATCTCCACCGCCGCGCTGCCCCCGGCACCGAGGCCGTACCCGGTCACACCCTGCTTCGTGTGGATGACTACGACGATCGCGCTGCCGAGTTGCGCGAACGGCCCCCGGTAGCGCCAACGCGCCGGATCGAAATCGGACTTGAACTTTGGCGCCGGCCGCGGAGGACGATCAGCCCAGAGTTGTACCGGATACGCATCGACCGAGGTGATTTGCAGCCGCTCCGAAGCGGCTTGCGCGAGATTGGCTGCGGGGCCTGCGAGGGCGCTACTTGCAAGGAACGTGCCTGTGCGACTTAAGAAACGACGACGATTCATGAGTGAGGTAAGCCGACACAGTGGCCGGGCGGAGTCCAGTCTACCATTCGACTCCCATTTCCGGCGCCTATTCAGCTTCAGTTAGGGCTGTCCGAATCGCGAATGCCACGCGGCCGGCAAGGGCAGCCGAGCCCTCGTCCGTGAAGTGGACGTTCACCGGCCTTTGCAGAGATGACAAGCGCGGGAACGCGAATTCGTAGAGGTTGTTCACAGGGACCTTGTGGGCCGTCATGATCTCGGCTGCTGCCTGATTGAATGCCAACACGTCGTTCGGTCTCCGCACGGGGCTTAGGTCCCCATTAGGTACCGGTGTCGTCGACGCCCAGATGAGACTGGCTCCGGTAGCCTCCAGTCGCCCAACCAGCGTTGTGAGATTCTTCCGGTAGTCATCCAGAGGCACCTGATGCTTGCCGCCCTCCATGACCTTCAAATCGTGCAGGCCCCAGTTGAAATGGATCACGTCCCAGCGGCCGTCACCGAGCCACGAGTCGATCTTTTCCAAGCCGCGAATCGTAGGACCGCCGTTCTCCGGGATGCGGTGCACGCTCGCCTTGCCCTTCAATAGGGCACGAACCGGCAGCGTGTAGCCGACCGAGATCGAATCGCCGATCAGCAGGACGCGTGGTAACCCAGGCGTGTCCGTGACAGGTGCGTAAGCCGGGTTCGGAGTTTGGGCGGATGTAGAGACGATCGCGAGCATGGCCGCCGCGTGGATGACGATGACAGATAGGGAGCGCATCTATTTCTTTGTTGGGCGAGTGGGTGATTCCGACCGCAGAGTCGAGATGCCGCCGTCGATATCGGCAATCACGAGCGTCAATTCTTGCCGTAGATCCAACTCGTGCTTGGGGATCTCGAACCGAGCGGCGATCATGCCGCCGACCTTCTCGCCGGCGCCTACACGGACCCGTTTAACGAGTGGCTCGTTCTTCATCGCGCCTAGTGCAGGGAAATACTCGAACAGCCCCTTGACGTCGAATGAGGTCAGCGTCCGGCCTTCGTACGCAATCCCTTTTTGATTGATGATGCTTAACGTACGGTCGCCGATCATCATCACAACGTCTGAAGGGTTGTCCGCCTCGAAGTCGACGATCGCGACCGAGCTTCTCTCGTCCATCGCCAGAGTACGGACCTGCGTGATCGAGCCCTCAAGCTGAGCGCTTTTCCGATCACTGATGCCCAAAGTGACCCAGGCGAGGATGCCCGCTCCCGCGATGCCCACGAGCACAAATTGCCAAGGTTTCATCTCAATCAGTGAGACGCGGCGGGGGGCCACTAGGTGTTACCCTTTCGCGCTCCAGCTTTTCGGACACCAGTTTATCGAACGTATCAGCCGACCGTGTTCGCCATTACCAACCGTGATAGGCCGGGTGTCGGGGCTTAACGGCGACGAACGTGCCGCTGCAGGTGGCGCAGACTTCGCCGCCTGACGAGAGTTCCGCTTCGATGACCGCCTTCTTGTCCGTTGACTCAGCAACGTGGGCCACCAGATGCACGGGCTGTCCGCTCGGCGTGGGGCGAAGCAGTTTCACGGAGTACTCAGCAGTCACGGTGCAGGGCGGTTTCGGCTCGCCTCGCCTCGTCATCAGATGCCAGGCAGCCGTCCAGTTCGAATGGCAGTCGAGCAACGAACCGATGATGCCGCCATTCAGTACCCCTGGAAACGCCTCGTGGTGCGGCTCCGGCATCCAATCCGCGTGCACTTCACTACCCTTCACGAAGCTCTTGATGCGAAGGCCCTTCTCATTGGCCGGACCGCAACCGAAACAGATGTTGTGGGGAGCGAATTGGTCTTGCAGGGCTTGCGTGGACATACTCGGATCAATCGACCATCAGCGCCACTTTGCCGAGCACGCGCCGCTCACTGATGTCGGTTAGCGCTTGGGGCGCTTCCGCCAAGGGATAGGTTTTCGAGACTGCGGGGCGAATCTTGCCTTGTTCATAGAGCGCGTTCAGCCGCGACTGAGCCTGCCGCAGGTAGTCATGATGCTCTTCGACATGGCGTCCCCAAAACACCCCGACGAGCGAGATGTTCTTCAGCAGGATCCGATTGCAGGCCACGTCGGGGATCACGCCACTCGCGAATCCCACGATGAGCAGCCGGCCACCGGGCGCGATGCATTTCGTTGACTTCTCGAAAATGTCGCCGCCCACGGGGTCGTAGATCACGCCCGCGCCCATGCCGCCGGTCAGTTCTTTGACCTCGTCTACCCAGTTCTCATCGCCATGATCCAGCACCTGATCAGCGCCTTGTTGGCGACAGAATTCGCGTTTCTCAGCGCTGCCGGCGGTGGCAATCACCCGCGCGCCGATCTCCTTGCCCAGTTGAATAGCGGCCATACCGACGCCGCTGGCTCCGGCATGCACGAGCAACGATTCCTTTGGCCGAAGCGCGCCTCGATCATGTAGCCCGAAGTACGACGTCTGATACACCACCATGAAGCCGGCGGCTTCCGTGAAGCTCATGTTCTCCGGGATGCGAGACGCGCGCCACGACCGTGCGATCGAATATTCCGAATACCCGCCGCTATAGGCGTTGGCCAAGACCCGGTCACCCACGGCGAAGTCCGTGACGCCGGGCCCGATCGCTTCCACTACGCCCGCGGTCTCGCCACCGGGAGTGAACGGAAACGCCGGCTTGGCCTGATACTTGCCCTGAATGAACAGCAGGTCGAAAAAGTTGACGCCGACCGCATGGTTGCGGACGAGAATCTGGCCCTTCGCCGGTTCCGGCGTTGGAACGTCGTCGAACGTCATGCCCGCCGGCTCGCAATACTCGTTAACCTGCCACGCTTTCATATAGGGGCTCGAACCCGCCTTTTAGTCTGTTGTGGAAAACGATGGAGTGGCTTTCCTGGCGATCAACAGAATCCTCTAGAGTGGCACAGCGGCGGAGGAGGCCGCATCCGGGCGTGTAGCTCGGAGCACAAAGCCTGGGGGGCTGCTAGTCCAAGACGGCCTCGGCTTCGACTTCCACCAGCATCCCGGGATCGATGAGCCGGTTCACCTCAACCATTGTCGTGGCGGGCTTGACATCAGCGAAGAACTCCCGGTGAGCCCACCCGATTGCTTCCCAGTTATCAATGTTCGTGACGTATATGCGCGTACGTACGACGTGCTTTAGCTCGGCGCCGGCCTCTTGCAGTGCGGCCGTTACGTTCTCTAGTGGACTGTCGCAGAGATAGTTTTACCATGGCGGATGCGGCGTGAAGGTTTCGAATACTTCCAGCGGAACGGTTTGACGTCTTTCGAGTAGGCGTTGATGTAGCGGCGTAGTTTGCGAGCTAAGTCCTGGGTTGACGTGAAGACGCCGCGGGCGATGACATCGCGTTGGATCTTCGAAAACCACAACTCGACCTGATTGAGCCAGGACGAGTAAGTCGGCGTGAAGTGGAGCGTGACGTTGGGATGGTCGCTAAGAAACGCCGCCACTAACTGGGTCTTGTGTGTCGAGAGGTTGTCACAGATGATGTGAATCTCCCGCCCCGGTTCACAGCCGGCGACGACCTCGCCGAGGAAGTTCACAAACTCGCGGCTGGTATGATGCGCCGCGGTCTTGCCCTGCCCTGCGCCGGTC
>Ga0315339_1000843_pt1 | contig 32335 bp, 35 predicted proteins | sample ASW17metaG_FD_204514 | JGI IMG/M metagenome (GOLD analysis project Ga0315339, IMG submission 204514) | Ammonia-oxidizing marine archaeal communities from Pacific Ocean, United States - ASW #17 | ecosystem: Environmental > Aquatic > Marine > Oceanic | place: USA: California | collected 2016-12-05 | reverse complement strand
ATTTGTTTGTGAATTTCACCACTGGTGCCTTCTACATTAATTTTAGGCTCGGTAAGTTTTATAATTTTAGACAAATCTTTAGGAAAATCACATTCATGGGACCTTCCTATAATAGATTGTTTTTGACCTAAAAAAGTAACAATTTCAGTTGCACTTGGTATTAGAGTAACTATTTTCATTAATTAATTAAATTTTATATTGTTTTGAAAACAAAATTATATTTCTTAACATTATTTTCAATTGAAAAGTTTTTTATATTTTTTCGAGAAAGTCTTAGTTTTTTTTTTAATTTATTAGGATTTTGATAAAAAGAAATAATTTTTTTTGATAAATTTTTATAATCACCAACATTAAATAAATCACCACCTTTGCCATTTAAAATTATTTCTCTAGTTCCTCCTTTACAGTCAGAACAAATTACTGGGAGGTTAAAATTAATGGCTTCAACTATTGAATTCGGAAAACCTTCAAAAAGTGAGGCATGAATAAATAAATCTGATTCTAAATAATAGTCTCTAGGATTTTTTTTATGACCTAAAAGGAATATTCTATTTTGTAATTTATATTTTTTTATAAATCTTTTTATATCATCTTTTTCATTTCCAGTTCCCAAAACTTGTAAAATTATATTTTTTTCTTTAATTTCATTAATAGCTTTTACCATTGTATAAATATCTTTTTCCCAAGAAAGTCTACCTACATTTAATATTTTAAAAATTTTATTTTTTTTTTTATTTTTTTTTATTTTTTCATAACCTAAAAATGATGGTGGAGTAATTTTTTCTACTTTAGTCTTACATATTCTTTGAAGGTCATTTTTAGCTCTTAAAGAATTAGCTATAACTAAGTCTGCTTTTTTATAAAAAATTTTCAATAAAAAATATATAAGAATATTTTTTATTCGTTTTTTTAAACTGTAATGGATCTTAAGTTCTTGAATATCTGTTCTTTCTACAACTATTAACTTTAGATTTTTTATTGATCTTAAAGAAATTATTGAAGCAATATTTGCATAATGAATACCGGAAATAAAAATATTTTTTGAATAATTTTGTGAAATAATTTTTTTAACCAATCTATTTAATACAAAAATTGACGTACTTACTTTTTTTGTTTTAAGTTCATAAACTTTGGTACCAAATTTTTTAAATTCTTTTTTATAGTCACAATTCCCTATTGAGATTATATTAATTTTATATTTTTTTTTATCTAGAGATTTACAAAGTCTAATTACTGAGTTACCGGCCCCACCAAATTTAAAGCTTGGTAAAAAAAAAATTAAGTTAATCATTAATTTTGTAGGCTAAAATTCCACCTACCATCTTAGTCATACTTAATTTTCCGTTTTCTTTAATTTTATCTTGTAAGATTAATTTTACCTTTTCGAGAATTAAATCAAGATTCTTTCCTTCTAAGAATTTTTCATAGACTTTTCTATTTTTCTCTAAAGCAGACCTAGCATATTCCATATAAGGTTTTATATCGTTAAATTTCAGTTCATTTTTAAACTCATTTATATTAGCAGAGTCTAATATCTTATTTACAGAGTTAAATATTTCTGTACTAAAACGAGAGCTTCCTATTAATTTTGGCACTTTAGCATTGGCAGCTTTTTCAATTACCTCATTAAATTCGAATTTATTATTTGGCATTGGTCCTGTAAAAAAAATCCTTCCATTTTTTTTTAGAACTCTTTTTATCTCTCGTAAAGTTTGGTCAATATTTTCAGCATAATAAATTGCAAAGCAAGATATTATTAGATCAAAGGAATTATCTGGAAATGGAAGATTGTTATCAAAGCTTCCTATTTCAAATTTAAGTTTTTCACTAAAAGTTTTATTTATTGCATTGTTGATTAAATTTGTGTGTTCGTCCAAACCTATTATTTTATAATTATTTTTTTCAAAATTTGTATCTAGATATTTGCTAAGTGCAAAAGACTGTTTCCCGTCACCACATCCTAAATCTAGAATAATCTCATCTTTTTTTACGTTAATCTTTTCAAGCATCCAATCATCAATATTCGCAGAGCCATATAAATCATGGATTTTGATTCGATTTTCTAAACTTTTTTCATCTTCTTTAAAGTCAATATTCATAATGTAATTTTTTTTAGGTTTCTATTTGTTTAACTACAACAAAAGCTTCTGCATAATCAACTCCTATGGTTTCACCTCTAAACCTTGCTCTTCCTTCGATTGAGTCAAAATATTTACCATAGTTATTTTTTTTGTATTTAAAAACAGATTTATATTCATTAAGTGCTTTTATTTTTACTTTTATAAATTTTGAAATATCTATAAATAATTGTGGATTAAAAGAGTGAGTGTTAAGACCACCAGGCAACATCGCTTCATACATGTATAAAGAAATATCATTTTTTCTTGTTACAGTATAAATAATATTTGCAATACTCTTGTGATCTTGGTGAGTGTCATGTTCCCAGCATGAAAAAATAATATCTGGTTTATATTTTTTTATTTTATCCTCAAATATTTTTATATACTTTCTGTTAAAGCTTAGTTCATATGGGTCTAAATTTAGTATTTCCACCTTTGCACCAAGAACTTTTGTTGATTTTTTTTGTTCAAGAACTCTATTTTTACTCATAAAGCTATCTACTTTTCCAAGAATATTTTCTTTTGGTAAAACTGCTGTTAAAATAGTTACATTATGATTTTGAGAAACATACTTAGCAATTGTCCCTCCCATAGCTATTTCAACATCATCAGCATGTGGTGATACAGCTAAAATATTTAATTTTTTTTTCATTCCTTTAAGTATTTACACATCTTATATAATGTTTTTTAGCTTTTTTTAAAAGTATTTTTTATTATAGTTTTACTCCAGCTCCTTTTAAAAATATTGCATCTTCATCTAAGGGCCACCTAGGTTTTGCTGGATGATCTAATTTATCAAATTGTTTAAGTTTAAATCTTTCTAGACCAACCATAGCAATCATTGCAGCGTTATCTCCACATAGATTAATGGGTGGAAAAATGGATTCAAAATTTTCTTCAATACAAAGTTTTGTTAGAACTTCTCTAATTTTTTTATTTGCAGCTACACCACCAGCGACAACAAAAATATTGCGTTTGTCATTATTTAAATTTTTAAACTCTTTAAAAGCAACCTTACTTTTTTTATAAAGTATTTCCTCAACAGTTTTTTGAAATGAGGCAGCTAAATCATATCTTTCCTGATCAGTTTTTATTTGTTTAGTAATTCTAAACACCGCAGTTTTAAGTCCGGCAAAAGATAAATTGCATCCACCTTTATAAAAAATTGGTTTTGGCAATTCATATTTATTAGGATCACCTTTTTTTGCATATTCTTCTATTTGTGGACCACCTGGAAATTCTATACCAAGCATTTTTGCAGTTTTATCGAATGCTTCTCCAACAGCATCGTCGATTGTTGTTCCTAATCTTTTGTATTTTCCTAATCCTTGAACATTTAAGAATTGAGTATGTCCTCCTGAAATTAAAAGTAAAAGATATGGATAATTTAATTTAGAATCTAATTTTGGACTTAAAGCATGACCTTCAAGGTGGTTAACGGCAATAAATGGTTTTTCCAAAGAAGATGCTATTGCTTTTCCGAAGCTTAAACCAACTGATAAACAAACAATAAGACCAGGTCCAGCAGTTGCAGCCACCGCATCCACCTCTTCTAATTTAATTCCACTTTCTTCAATTGTTTTTTTTGTAATTATATCAATTTTTTCTATATGAGATCTTGCGGCAAGTTCAGGAACTACACCACCAAACTCTTTATGAATATTGATCTGACTTGAAACAATACTAGATAAAATTGTTGGAAAACCTTGTTCATTTTCAGTAATTATAGATGCGGCTGTTTCATCACAGCTTGATTCAATTCCTAGAATTATAGGTTTTTTGCTCATAGAATTAGTTTTTATTAATAATACAATCTCATTATAAACTATGAATTATAAAGCAACTAAATGAAAAACAAAATTATTATTGGATCTAGAAAAAGCAAACTAGCCCTAATTTATGCAGAAAGAGCTAGAACAGAGCTATTAAAAAATCTACAAATAGAAAGTGTTGAGATAAAAAGTATTACAACAACTGGCGATATTATAACAGATGTAAGAGTATCCGAATATGGTGGCAAAGGAGCATTTTGTAAAGCAATAGAGCAAGAATTGTTAAATAAAAATATAGATATAGCAGTCCACGCATTAAAGGACATGCCAACGGATGAAATACAAGGATTGATAACCAATTGTTTCTTAGAAAGAAATAATCCAAGAGAAATTTTAATTAGCATCGGTAATAAAAATATTAAAGAACTTAAACCTAACGCTGTTGTTGGAACCTCATCTTTTCGAAGAGAGTTTCAATTAAAAAATATAAGAGAAGATCTTAATTATAGATTAATAAGGGGAAATATTGATACTAGAATTGAAAAATTAAATGAAAATCAATATGATGCAATAATTTTATCTTTTGCAGGTATCAAATCATTGGGTTTAGAGGAAAAGATTTCTCAAACTTTTTCAACTTCAGAAATAATTCCAAGTGCAGGACAAGGCGTTATAGCCTTACAATGTAGAAAAAATGATCAAGAATTAATTGAGATATTAAATAAAGTTAATCACAAACCAACACACGATTGCATTCAGGCCGAAAGAAATGTACTCAAGGTTTTAGAAGGAGATTGTCAAACAGCCGTAGGTGCATTTGCAGAAATTGATAACAAAAAGATAAACCTTGAAGCAGAACTTTTTTCATTAGACGGTAAGCAAAGATTTTATCTTAAATTATCAAAAGATTTAAAATTATCTGAAGAACTTGGAATAGAAGTGGGACAAATACTTAAGAAAGAATCTAACAATTCATATAAAAAATAGTATGCATATTTTATTAACTAGACCATTAGAAGATTGCCATGAAATGATCTTGAAATTTCAATCACTTGGTCATGAGATTTCTCATTTACCATTAATAGATATTCAAGGTTTAAAGTATGAGTTTTTAAATTATTCTGATTTTAAAGGAGTTATTTTTACTAGTTCTAATGCAGTTAAATTTTTTTTTAATATAAAGAATATAGATAAAAAAATTAATTGTTTTTGTGTAGGAAATGCTACAGAAAAAAAAGCTAGAAGTGTTGGTTTTCAAAATGTTTTTGCAGCAGATGGTAATGTAGATAATTTAAAAGAGTTAATTTTACAAAATTTTAATTCTTCAGATGGACAGTTGCTTTATGTGAGTGGAGAAATTATTTCTAGCAATTTAGACCAACAATTAATTACCAAAGGTTATAATGTAAAACGAATTATTAATTACAGAGCTAATCCGATTGAAAAATTTGATCAAGGCTTTATGGATAAGCTCAAATTAAAGATGCCCGAGATGGTTTATATTTATTCACAGAATAGTGCCATGAGTTTTTTAAATATAATTAAGAATTATCAACTAGAATCCTTATGGATGAATACTAATTTAATGTGTATTGGTGAAAAAACCTCTTTGATTTTGAATGAAATTAAATGGAAAAAAATTTTTCTTTTTAATCCTGGAGAAGAAGAATTTTTGCTGTATAAAATTTAGATATGGAATTATTAGATAATTTTAAGTTATTGTTTTTATCAGTTTGGCATAAAGGAATTTTTGGAGTTGATATATTTGAGATATTAATTGGTATAGCAATTTTTTTTCTCTTTTTAATTTTTAGGGGAATAATTAGTAAAGTACTTATTAAAAGATTAAAAAATATAGCAAAAAAAACAACTAACAAACTTGATGATTCTTTTGTTTATGCAATGGAAGGACCAGCAAGATTTTTACCAATCGTTCTAGGTTTTTTCATTTCAAGTTATTATATGTCATTTTCAGAAGATACCAGAGTTATTGTTGATACTATAAATAGAACTTTAATAACTATTTTTATTTTTTGGGTAATTCATCAAATCATTGAACCAATTTCTTATATTTTGAGTGGGTTAGATAAAGTTTTAACTAGAGAATTAATTGGTTGGATTATTAAATCATTAAAAATTTTAATTTTTATTTTAGGTTTAGCAGCAGTTCTTGAACTTTGGGGAATAAAAATTGGGCCAATTATTGCAGGATTAGGTTTATTTGGAGTTGCAGTTGCTTTAGGTGCACAAGATTTATTTAAAAATTTAATTTCTGGAATTTTAGTTTTAGTAGAAAAAAGATTTAAAATTGGTGATTGGATTTTAGTTGAAGGAATAATAGAAGGTATAGTTGAAAGAATTGGATTTAGATCTACGGTAATAAGAAAATTTGATAAATCACTAGCTATAATCCCTAATTTTCAATTTGCAGAAAATGCAGTTGTTAATGTAAGCGAAACTACCAATTGGTTAATAAGTTGGTTTATCACCCTTCAATATGACACGACAGTTGACCAACTTAAAAAAGTAAGAGATGAAATTGAAGAATATATTAATAAGAATAAAGATTATAATATAGACTTAGGTGTTGCGGTAAGAGTTGATAAATTTTCTGATAGCTCAATAGATATGTATGTTCGTTGTTTTACTAAAACAGATAGTTGGGAAGAATGGCTTTCTGTAAAAGAAAGACTGGCAATTGAAATTAAAAAGATTGTAGAAAAAAATGGTGTATCATTTGCATTTCCAAGTCAATCTATTTATGTTGAAAAAAAATGATTGCAATTTTTTATTTAACACTTCAGATTTTAAAACTTTATTCCTATGTAGTAATAGCAAATGTAGTTATTAGTTGGTTGGTAGCATTTAATGTTTTGAATACACAAAATAGATTTGTTTATTCTATTTTAGAAATGACTTATCGATTAACAAACCCAATTTTAAATAAAATTAGAGGTTTTTTACCAAATTTAGGTACACTAGACATTTCTCCTATAATTTTACTTTTATTGATTTGGTTCATTGAAATGTGTATGAAGCTGTACATTGCACCAATGATTTTTTGAGGAACCTTTATGATTTTGATAGATGGGAAAAAAGTAGCAGCAGAACTGAGAGAAGAATTAAAACAAGAAGTTTTGGATTTAAAAACCAAACACAATAAAGTTCCAGGACTTACTGTAATTTTGATTGGTGATATGGTGCCGAGCCAAATTTATGTTCGTAATAAAGAAAAATCAGCAAATGAAGTAGGTTTAAAATCTGATGTAATTAAATATTCAGAAGCTGTGGAAGAAAAAATAGTTTTAGATAAAATTGAAGAATTAAACAAAGACGATAGTGTTTCAGGGATTTTAGTTCAATTACCATTACCAAAACATATTGATAAGAAAAAAGTTATTGAAACTATTTTGCCAGAAAAAGATGTTGATGGTTTTCATCCAATGAATGTTGGAAATCTTTCTTCAGGCTATGAAAGTTCAGTTCCTTGTACACCCTTAGGATGTTATTTATTGATAAAAACAATTGAACCAAATTTAAGTGGAAAAAAAGCAGTTATAGTTGGTAGATCAAATTTAAATGGTAAGCCAATGACACAATTACTTTTAAAAGAAAACTGCACAGTAACCATTACTCACTCAAGAACTAAAGACTTAAAAGCTGAATGTTTAAAAGCAGATATAATTGTTGCAGCAGTTGGTATTCCAGAACTTGTAAAAGGAGACTGGGTTAAAAAAGATACAATTGTTATTGACGTTGGCATCAATAAAACTAATAAAGGAATCGTAGGAGATGTTGCATTTGATGAGGTTTCAAAAGTTGCAAAAGCTTTAACACCAGTTCCAGGAGGAGTTGGACCAATGACCATCGCCTGTTTACTTAAAAATACTATAGAGTGTTTTAAAAGATCTTTATAATATATATTCATACTTAGTATGAAAAAATTCTTAATTTTATTTAGTTATATTTAACTATGAAATTATTTTTTACACTCGGTAATCAATTATTTCCTTTAAAATATGTAGATCGCTTCAAAAAAGATCACCTATTTTATATGGCTGAAGATTATGAATTATGTACCTATGAGAAGCATCATAAGCAAAAAATACTCTTATTTCTATCTTCTATGAGATCTTATGCGGAAAAGCTAAAGATTAATAAATACAAAATAGAATATTCTAAAATTGAAGACAAGGATTTCAAAAAAACTTATTTTGAAAAACTAAAAAATATTATAAATAAAAAAAATATTACTGAAATCTCAAGTTTTGAAGTTGAAGATAAATTTTTTGAAAAAAAAATAAAAAGTTTTTTTATTAAGTTAAAAATAAAATGGAATATTATTCAAAGTCCAATGTTTTTAAACTCAAGAGATGATTTTAAAAATTATTTAAGCAAATCTAAAAAGCCATTTATGGCCACATTCTATAAAGAAGTAAGAAGAAAATCTGGAATATTAATGGGTGCAGATGGAACTCCCATTGGAGGTAAATGGAGTTTTGATGATGAGAATAGAAATAAATTACCAAAAGATATTCTCGCTCCACGACCCCCAAAGATATCTGAAAGTAAGCATACAAAAAATCTTAAACCTATTATTAAAAAGATGTTTTCAAATCATCCTGGGAGTACAAATGATTTTTGGCTTGCGACTGAAATTAAAGATGTAAATAAATTGTTAAATTTTTTTATTAAAGAAAAATCTAATCTATTTGGAGATTATGAGGATGCTGTTGATCAAAAGGATAATATCTTATTTCATAGTGCATTAAGCCCTTATTTAAACTTAGGATTAATTACACCTGAAATTATTATTGAAAAGATTTTAGATTTTCATAAAAAAAATAAAATTAAACTTAATTCTCTAGAGGGATATATTAGGCAAGTTATAGGTTGGAGAGAGTTTATGAGAGGAATTTATCAAAACTATAGTGATCAAATGGAGACTAAAAATTTCTTTAAACAAAATAGAAAAATGAAACCTTCTTGGTACGAGGGCAATACTGGATTACCACCATTAGATTATGCAATCAATAATGCCATAAAATATGGTTGGTCTCATCATATTGAAAGATTAATGATCTTATCAAACATTATGAATCTCTGTGAAGTAAAACCTGTTTATGCATACAAATGGTTTATGGAAATGTTTGTAGATTCTTCCGACTGGGTAATGGTTCCAAACGTTTATGGAATGGGATTATTTAGTGATGGAGGAATATTTGCAACCAAACCTTATATTTGTGGATCTAGCTATATACTTAAGATGATGGACTTTAAAAAAGGGGACTGGTGTAATACGATGGATGGATTGTATTGGAGATTTATAGATCGAAACAGGAAATTTTTTATTAAAAACCCAAGACTTTCAATGATGGTTAGAGTTTTCGATAAAATGAAAGATGAAAGAAAAAAATTAATTTTATCAGAAGCAGATAATTTTATTAAGAAAAATACAAATTAGTGAAAAAAAAAAACTTACCTTCAAAAATTTGCATTACTTGTAAGAGGTCTTTTACATGGCGAAAAAAATGGAAGTTAAATTGGGATAAGGTTAAATACTGTTCTAAGAGATGTTCTAAATGATTTATTTATCTTTATTTGTTTAGTTAATTTACTTGTTTGTGTTAAATACTGGAATGCTCGAAATTTTTATTCAAACTTTTTTCTTATATTTTATTGTTATTGATCCATTGGGAACAACACCTCTATTCTTAATTGTCACTCAACATATGGAAACTAAAGATAAGATTAAAACAGCCTTAAGTGCAACAACAATTGCGACTGTTATACTATTATTTTTTGCTTTAGTAGGAAGCTCTTTGTTAAGTTACTTAAATATATCTTTTCCTGCTTTTACAATTGCAGGTGGGATTATTTTATTTTTAATTTCTATGGAAATGCTGTTTGACAAGAGACAACAAAGAAAAGAAGATGATCTTGAACATAACTCAGAAAGAGTAAGTGTATTTCCTTTAGCGACACCATTAATAGCTGGACCAGCTGGAATTACCTCTGTTATTGTTTCTGTTTCAGACATAGGTAATAATTTTACAAACCAAGTTGTAGGGATGCTGTCTTTAGTTTTAGTTTTGCTTTTAACTTTTACAATTTTTTTTATAGCTTCAAATTCTTCAAAAATAATTAATAAAAAGATAATAAGTGTAATTTCAAGAGTAATAGCAATCATTCTAGCAGGGTTAAGTGTTCAATACATTTTAGATGGATTAAAAACTTTTTTAGCCTAAATTATTTTTTAATTAAATTTTGTAATTATTTTAGGTATATGGTTTTTAAAATTAAAAAAACCTTTATTGCAAAATTGCCAAGAAAATTGGTCTATTTTTCGATAAAGAAAACCAATATTATTTAATTTATTAAATTGAATATAATCTAAATTTTCCCCAACATTTGGATATAAAGAGTAGACTCTTTCATTGATATTTTTTAACTCAGAAATATTAATTATTTCTGTGTTAATGTATTGTTTTTTAAGTCTATTAAACTGATCTTCAATTAAAAACGTTTTAAAACTTATTGTATTTTCACTTAATTTAATTTGTCTATTTTCATTTTTATTACAAATTATTAGGATTTTTTTAAATTTATGATCTTTAAAGTCACTGAACTCAAATGAAAGGTTGTTATCAAATATTAATAATATCTTATTTTGTAATAAATCAGAATTAATAAAATCCTTTTTTATAACTTGGTAAGTCTTCTTAGTAACTTTTGGATTTGCATTTTCATTTATTTTGATATTTTGAAATCGATTGTTTGTAAATTTTTTTATATTCCATTCGGTTGCCAAATAATTTTTCCCAGATGTTTGAATTCCAGCAACCCATCTCCAACCCAAAGTATTAGATGCAGCATCACCATCAAAAAGATGTTTCATAAAAAATTCGGCACCTAATTGCCAAGGTAAATTTAGTGTAAAAATCCAGATACTTGCGAACCACATCCTTGTATGATTATGAAGATAGTTAAATTTTTTAAGCTCGTTTATCCATTTATTAAAACACTCAATATTTGTTTTACCTTCTATAGCATTTAAATAGTTTTTATTATTTTTAAAATTCTTTTTAATATCTCTTAATTCATCTAAATAGTCTGTCCATACATTTGGTCTTAATTCAAGCCATCCTTTCCAATAAATTCTCCAAAAAATTTCTTGAATAAATTTTTCATTTTTAACAAAAGAAAATTTTTCTAATACTTTAATAATAATTTCTGTCTCATTAATCAATCCATGTGTTACATAGGGAGACAAGCATGAAGTATTATTTCTTTTTTGAGGACCAAAATCAAAATTTCTTAACTTAGAATATTCAAAAAGATTATTTTCAATAAAATAATTTAATTTATCAATAGCTTCAGTCCTTGAATTTTTGAACATCTTGTTAAATTATTTTAATTTTTTTTTGTGAAAATTAATAAATCTTTCTACATTTGATTTATTGAATGTTTTGTTTTCCTCAAAAGAAACTTTTTTTATTGAATAAGCGTTACTTTTAGTTTGTCTAGAAACAATTATAATATTGCCTTTGTATAATTTAAGTTTAACCGATCCGTTTACTTTATTTTTTTTTAAGTCGACTATTTTTTGAAGTTTAAATCTTTCTTTTGAATACCAATAACCATTGTAGATAAGTTTAGCAAACTTAGGCATAATTTTATCCTTTTTATGCATTGTGTTCTTATCTAAAGTAACTGACTCAATCGCTCTATGGGCACACATTAATAAAGTTCCACCAGGTGTTTCATATACACCTCTAGATTTTATTCCAATAAATCTATTTTCAACTAAATCCACTCTACCAATTCCATTTTTTCCACCAAAAGTATTTAATTTTTGCAAAAGATTTCCAGGAGATAATTTTCTTCCATTAACACTTATTGGGTCTCCATTTTGAAAACCTATAGTTACAAGTGTTGGTTTGTTAGGTGCTTTTTCAGGGGATACGGTTCTTTGAAAAATAAATTCAGGAGCAGCTTTTTTGGGGTTTTCTAAAACCTTACCTTCAGTAGATGTGTGGTATAAATTATCATCAATAGAAAATGGTGGTGTTCCTTTTTTATCTTGTGAAATAGGTATGTTATTTTTTTTTGCATATTTAATTAAATCTGTTCTTGAGTTTAATTTCCATATTCTCCATGGAGGAATAATTTTTATTTTTGGTCCAAAATAATGGTAACCCAACTCAAATCTAACTTGATCATTTCCTTTTCCAGTTGATCCGTGTGAAACTGCATAAGCTTTAAATTTTTTAGCAATAGCTATTTGTCTTTTAGCAATTAGAGGTCTGGCAATCGAGGTCCCTAATAAATAAACCCCTTCATATAAAGCATGACTCCTTAGCATCGGAAAAACATAATCTTTTACAAAAATATCTTTTAAATCCTCAATAATAATATTTTTAACACCTAATTTTTTAGCGTTGGTAATAATTTTTTTTTTATCTATTTTTTGACCAACGTCAGCAGTATAGGCAATAATTTCTGCATCATAATTTTCTTGAAGCCATTTTAAAATAACAGAAGTATCCAACCCACCCGAATAAGCGAGCACAATCTTTTTCTTTGATTTCATTTATTTAACTACAATTTGCTTTTGTAGCATTATATGCTTTGGTGAATCCTAACAATGAATAGTGGTCAATTGTTTGTGAGCCTTTTTGATTGTAACCAGTAATCATAATTCTTGATCCTTTTTTCATAATTTTAATCATTTTTTGTTCTTGCTTATTATCTGCCATCCAAGCAAAACCTTCTTGTGCAATATCAAATTTATATTTATTTTTTCCAGAAATAGCTGTAATAGAGTTTTTTGTATTAAAATCATAGCCAGCTGTAATGCTTATTTCATTTGTAATTTTTTCATTAGGTCTAAAGGTTATAAACAATCTTGCTTCCCTAGGACTCGTTTTAGGAGCTTGTAAAACAGGTTTGGATTGAGCGAAACAAGTTTTGCCTTGTTCACTATTTATCACATAAGTTTCCCAATCTTTATGGGTTCCCATTTTTTTGACTTCTTCAGCTTTAGCTTGTCCAACAAGTGCAGTTATAAAAATAATAAATATAAAGTTTTTAATTATGGGCATGGGTTAGGGTAAATTGTTTGTACTTCATTTATTTCTTTAATAATTTCTTCAGTTAAATTTACATTTACACTTTCTATGTCAGTTTTCAACTGCTCCATAGTAGTTGCTCCAATAATTACACTAGTTATAAAAGGTTGAATTTCACAAAATTTTAAAGACATTTGAGCCAAATCAAGATTATATTTTTTTGATATTTCGAAATATGCGTCTACTGCCTTGTTTGTATTAGGCTTGTCATACCTGGTCCAAAAATCACCATCACGCTCTATTCTTGAATTTTTTGGCATTTGATTATTTCTATATTTTCCAGATAAGTATCCACTAGCTAGTGGTGAGTAAGCTAAAAGGCCAATTTGATTTCTCACAGATATCTCGGCGAGACCAACTTCATAAGTTCTGTTTAATAAATTATATGGGTTTTGTACAGACATCATTCGAGGAAGTTTTTTTTCTTTAGATATTTCTAAAAATTTAGAAACTCCCCATGGAGTCTCATTGGATAGTCCAATCTCTCTTATTTTGCCCGAATCTACAAATCTCTGTAAGTTTCCAAGCACTTCTTCAAATTTATTCCAATCACCATTATCTTTATGTTCATAACCCAATTTCCCAAACATATTAGTATGTCTTTCTGGCCAGTGTAATTGGTACAAATCGATGTAATCAGTTTGAAGTCTTTTTAAGCTTGACTCTAAAGCTTCAGTAAGATTTTTTTTATCATAGTTATTTCCGCCACCTCTTACATATTTACGCATAGGACCAGCAACTTTTGATGCTAGTATAACTTTGTCTCTCTTTTTTGTTTTGGCAAACCAATTTCCAATGATTTTTTCTGTATGACCATAAGTTTCTTCCTTTGGTGGAACAGCATAAATTTCTGCTGTATCCCAAAAATTAATATCTTGATCTAACGCATAGTTCATTTGTTCAAAACCTTCTTCTTGAGTATTTTGTTCCCCCCAAGTCATTGTTCCAAGACAAATTGTACTCACATCTAGATCAGTATTTCCTAATTTTTTGTAATTCATTGAATATTGAATATTTTTAAGGTTTGTAAGACATCTTGAATAAATAGTAAAAGGCTATTATATATAAGTCATGTTATTTAATAAACAAAATATACTTAATAAAATTAAAGAAGCGCAACATTCAACAGTAGTAATGGATGAAGGCTTAAGAACCTACATGCTAAAAGTTTATAATTATATGGCTTCAGGGATTTTATTAACTGGATTAATTTCTCTAATATTTTTTAAATTGTCAGTAGTTACTGATACAAATGGATCTATTACAGCTTTAACAAATATTGGAAATACAATTTTTCTTTCAGGTTTTAAATGGATTATAATGCTTGCTCCTTTAGGAATAGTTTTTTATATGAGCGCAAGAATTAATAAAATGAGTGCATCAGCGGCTCAAAGTACTTTTTGGATATTTGCCTCATTAATGGGGCTATCTTTATCATCTATTTTTTTAGTTTATACTGGAGCAAGTATTACAAGAGTCTTCTTTATTACCTCAATTACATTTGGTGCAATGAGTTTGTATGGATATACAACTAAAAGAGATTTGACTAAACTTGGCTCATTCTTAATGATGGGCTTAATAGGAATTATTATAGCATCAGTGGTTAATATGTTTATGAAATCTTCAATGATGGATTTTGTAATTTCAATTTTAGGAGTTTTAATTTTTGTAGGACTTACAGCTTATGATACTCAGAAAATTAAAAATATGTATGTAGCAAGTGATACAGGTGAGCTAATGGGCAAAAAAGCTGTAATGGGTGCTTTAACTCTTTACTTAGACTTTATAAATTTATTTATAATGTTGTTAAGATTATTTGGTCAAAGAAGATAATTTTTTACTTCTTGAGTTTTTTCCAGCTTGTATTTTTAAGAAGAATTTTTAAATCATAAGAATTTTTTAAAACTTTTCCATTTGAATCTGTGATTAAGTATTTAAAATTTTTATTACTAGGTTTAAAGATTTTACAAATTTTATATAAAGCATTTTCAGCAGCATTTTTAAAGATACTAAAACCTACCTGCCTACTAGATATATTCAATCCATAGTCCTTCCATGAACCGGCTGAGACCATTTTTGCATATAGGTCTAATATGATTTTTAATTCACTTTTTTCAAAGAAATAGTTTTTTTCATATTTTTTGGCAGAATTATCGACAACTAGTTTTAAATTTCTATTCATTTATTTTATGTTTATTAATTAAAGATATTTGAAAAGCAGTAAATATAAATGTTATTGGAAGCATACCCCAAACTTTAAAATTTACCCAGAATTCTTCTGATTGTGTTCGCCAAATCAACTCATTTAAAATTGCCAAAGAAAAGAAAAAGAACATCCATCTTTTGTTTAGCAATTCCCATCCTTCATTAGACAAAGACATGGATTTTCCAATAATTTTTTTTAATAGAGGCTCTTCTGTAAAATACTTTCCAAAAAATAATACAAGACCAAATAAAATATTTATTATTGTTGGTTTAATGTAAAGAAATATTGGGTTGTCAAAGTAAATTGTTAACCCACCAAATAAAGAAATTAAAATTCCACTAATTAAGGGGATCATTGGAATTTTTTTTTCGAGCAGCCAAATAACAATTAATGCGATTAACGTTGCAACTATAAGGGGCGGAATAGCAATTTTTAAATTTTTATCATTATTATAATAAAAAAAGAAAAAGACCATTAATGGCCCAAAGTCTGTGACAAATTTAACAAAAGATTTATTCACTAACAAAGATACTAACAGATTAATAAAATTTTTATATTTTTTTTATTGATTTTTTTTTTTAAATATCCATATTTAATACAATGGCAATTCAAAAAGCAAAATTTTCAATAGGGGATGTAGTTAAGCATAAACGTTTCGAATTTAGGGGTGTTATTTATGATGTTGATTTTGAATTTAATAATTCAGAAGAATGGTATCAATCAATTCCTAAGAATGTTCGTCCAAAAAAAAACCAGCCTTTTTATCATTTGCTCGCAGAAAATGACGAAATAACATACGAGGCTTACGTCTCTGAACAAAATTTGTTAACTGATGACTCAGAAGAACCAATTAAACATCCTTTGATAAATGAGATTTTTTCAGGTAAAAAAGGATCAAGCTATTTTAAGCTTTCAAATTAAGCTAAGTCATTTTTTTAACACAATTAGCTCAAATCTTAGACATAAGTATTAGTTATGTTTAATCATATTCTGATCAAGAGTGCGTTTAGCGTTTTCCTTGCATTATCTCCCTCAGCATTCTTGATCGGAAATAAGTCTAAAAATAATAAATAAATAATCATTTTTAATATATATAACTTAGGAATGTTTAAATTTTTTGTACCTAATAAAATATTTTTAATTACCTCTAAAGCTCCTAAGTATGTTTTTTTTTTATTTATAATTGTTATATCGATTGGTTTAACTGAAGCTTTAGTTTTGTCTCCAGAAGATTATAAACAAAGTCACTCAGTAAGAATTATGTATGTCCATGTTCCTTCTGCATGGATAGCTTTAGGAATATTCTCAATTATAGCTGTTTTATCTTTAGGTAGTTTTATTTTTAAGAATAAAAACTTTTCATTAATTTCAAAAAGTTTGGCACCATCAGGATTTGTATTTAATATCATTGCACTAGTCACAGGATCTATTTGGGGTAAACCGACTTGGGGAACTTGGTGGGCATGGGACGCTCGAATTACCTCAATGTTAATACTAGCATTTTTTTATTTATTGTATTTATTGTCGTGGGAAATTTTTGAAAATGAAAATAAATCTAAGGTAATAAAAATTAGTTCAATGATTGCTATTTTGGGAGCAATAAACGTTCCTATAATAAAATTTTCTGTTGATTGGTGGTCAACTTTGCATCAGGCATCATCAGTAAATATATTATCAAAAACATCAATTCATTCATCTATGTTGTTACCTTTGGCCATTATGACTGCGGCATTTGTACTATTCTCTCTGTTAATTTTTTTAATGAAATATAATACGGAACTGATAAAAATTAAGAATAAAGGATTAGATAGATTATGATTAATGAAATAATTTTAATGAATGGATATGGACTTTATGTTTGGTCTGCATTTTCTTTTACATTAATAAGTTTTGCATCTTTATTTTTAATAATTAAATTGCAGTTATCTAAAGAACAAAAAAAATTTGCTGTTAAATTTAATTCGTTAAATTCTCAAAAAGTGAGAGTTGCAAAATTACAAAATATAAATAAAGAAATATTATCAAGTAATTCAATAATTTAACTTTATAAACCATGTATGGTAAAAAAGTTAAATTAAGGTTTTTATTTTTAACTTCAGTTATACTGCTTTTAACTTTATCTATTTTTTTAATTTTAAAATCACTAGAAGAAAATGTTGTTTATTTTCAATCACCATCAGACATTAAAAGCTTAGATGAAATAACTTCTAAAAAAATTAGAGTTGGAGGGATGGTAAAAGAAAAATCGATAATTATGAAATCAAATGAAATAACTTTTATAATTACTGATTTTAAAAATGAAATTAATGTTAATTATTCTGGAGCAATACCAAACTTATTTATAGAAGGAAAAGGTGTTGTAGCCGAAGGTTTTTTAAACGATAGAAGTTATTTAAAAGCTACCAAAATTTTAGCAAAACATGATGAAAATTATATGCCACCAGAAGTAAGAGAAGCATTGGAGGAAAAATAAATTGCTAGCTAGTCAAATTGGATATTATTCTTTGATTTTAAGTTTAATCTTTGGATTTTTAATTATACCAGTTTCTATAAAAAATTTTAATTTTATAAATAAAAAAATTGATAAAAGAATTTTTTTTATATCTTTTCTACAATTTTTTTTTGTATTTGTGAGTTTCTTGGGTTTAATTTTTTCATTTATTTATTCAGATTTTAGTAATGAAACTGTTTTTAATAATTCTCACACCACAAAACCATTATTTTATAAAATATCAGGGACCTGGGGAAACCATGAGGGAAGTTTATTACTTTGGCTATTAGTTTTAACTCTTTTTATTTTCTTATTTTTAATTCAATCTCATAAACAACCAAAAAAATATAGAATTCTTACATTACTTTTTCAGCAAATTATTATAATTGGTTTTTCTTTATTTATTTTAAAAACATCAAGCCCGTTTAATTATTTAATACCAGTACCTAAAGAGGGATTGGGACTTAATCCAATATTGCAAGACCCAGCTCTAGCTATTCATCCACCAATTTTATATTTAGGTTATGTAGGGTCATCAATAATATTTTCAGCTTCTCTTGCAGCCTTGACACAAAATTATGTTTCAAAAGTGTGGGCTAAACACATTAAAGTTTGGATTTTACTTTCATGGATTTTCTTAACTTTAGGAATTATGCTTGGTTCAATATGGGCGTATTATGAACTTGGTTGGGGAGGATTTTGGTTCTGGGACCCAGTGGAAAATGTCTCATTAATGCCGTGGTTTTGTTTAACAGCATTACTGCATTCTATTTTAGTTTTAGAAAAAAAATCATTCCTTGTCTCTTGGATAATAATATTATCTATTTCAACATTTATTTTAAGTATGTCTGGAACTTTTTTAGTAAGGTCAGGAATACTTAATTCAGTTCACACGTTTGCAAATGATCCAGAAAGAGGAGTATTTATTTTAGTCTTTTTGTTTATTTTAATACTTATTTCATTAATAATTTTTTTTGTATTTCAAAAAAATGATAATCAAAAAAAAACAAAAATTTTTTTGTTTAGTAAAGAAGCTTCAATTTTAATCAACAATTGGTTTATGATGTATTTTTTATCTGTTGTATTAATTGGAACTATATATCCAATTTTTTTAGAAGTTTTATCTAGTACAAAAATTTCTATTGGCCAGCCTTTTTATCATAAATTAATAATTCCTTTTTTGATTCCTTTTTTGATATTTATGTCAATTGGACCAAACCTTAATTGGGTTAAATCAGGATTAAACAAAACAAAAGTTCAATTAATATTATTGTTTATATTTTCGATACTGATTTCATTTATTATTCTAAAAAAAATTGGCTCTATAAATTTAATTAGTACAATTTTAATTTCAGCAGCTTTTTATTTATTTTTTATTACGATAAAAGATTTTTTCTTAAAAAAAAATATAAATTATTCACAAAAGTTATCTCATTTTGGATTTAGTTTACTGATTTTAAGTATTTTATTAAATGGTGTTTTTTCAAGTGAAGTGATAACCAATTTAAAGGTGGGAGAAAAATTTTCATTTAAAGAAGAAAGTGTTACATTTGTATCGATAAAAAGTATAAAAAATAAAAATTATCAGACAATCAGTGGTTATTTCAAAATTGAAGATAATAAAAAAAATTATATTAAATTAAATCCAGAAATAAGAATTTATAATCAACCAGCTACAATTACTAGTGAAGCAGATATTAAGACAACTTTATTTTCAGATAAATTTTTAGTAATGAACTTGGTTAAAGGTAATGAATACTTTAATGTCAGATATCAAATTAAACCTTTTATGATTTGGGTTTGGATTTCAACTTTATTAATAGCAATTGGTGGAATCTTTAGTTTATACCAAAGAGTATATGAAAAATAAAATTTTATTAATTATAGTTTTATTATTTTTAGTTTTTTGTTTTTTGGTTTTATTTAAGGGATTAAATAATTCCAATAAATATATGCCCAAATTAAAATTTAATGAAAATTTAGTAGACTTTACTTCAAAAAATTTATTTTCTAAAATTAAAGTTAACTCTAGTGAAATATTTGTTAATAGAGAATTTTATATTTTAAATATTTGGGCATCCTGGTGTCTTCCTTGTATAAATGAGCATCAGCAATTAATGCTACTTAGCCAAAATCCATCCATTAAGTTAATTGGCCTAAATTATAAGGACGATTCTGAAAATGCTAAAAAATTTATTGAAAAATTAGGCAATCCTTACTCAATCATTTTAACAGACAAAGATGGCATAATATCAATTGAATTAGGAGCTTATGGTGTTCCAGAAACATTTATAATTAATAAAGATAAGAAAATTATAAAAAAAATTATAGGACCCTTAACTAAAGAATTAGTTGAAGAAATAAATTTAATTTTAAAATGAAATTATTTAAATTTTTTTTAATTATTTTTATTATTTTTAGTTTTGTAAAATTAAATGCAACAGAAAAAAATAATGAACTAAAAAATAAAATTTTAAAAAATGTTCGTTGTTTAATTTGTCAAGGGCAGTCAGTCTATGATTCACAATCTGATTTTGCAAATAGTATGGAATTAGTAATAGAAAAAAAATTAGATGAAGGATTTACTGAAAAAGAAGTTTATAATTTTTTAAAAAAAAAATATGGACAATGGATTACTTATGAGCCTGAATTTAATGAAAAAACCCTAATTTTATGGGGATTGCCAATCTTGTTATTTTTTATAGGAGGTGCAATAATATTAAGAAAATTAATAGTTCTAAAATAATTACAATAATGTATAAACAAGAATATAATCAAATAAATTTATGAAAACACTAAAACTAAACAGTTTTATTAATTTAATCTTATTTATTTTTTTAATTTTTAACTCAGTAAATAGTGAAGAGAAAAAAATTAATAAAAATGGACATCAATATAATATTTATAGTGGCATGTTTGATTTTAGCGATCATAAACAAAAAGCTGTTTTGTTAGGTTTTCAACATCAAAATGAAACATTGCATAGAGATACTTTTTTTGGAAATTTGTCGCCAATCACAGGTGCTTTTATAACCGAAAATTCTGCAGCCTATGTTTACACTGGAGTAGAATGGAATTTTGATCTTGGACCAATAAATTTTACCCCAAGTTTTGCCCCTGGAGTTTACGGTGAAGGAAATGGAAAAGATTTGGGCCATGTTTTGGAATTTAAATCTGAAGTTCAAGCTACATATAATGTTTCAGAAAAAACTAGTTTAGGCATGTCATATAACCATCTATCCAATGCTAGCTTAGGAGATAAAAATCCAGGTGCAAATAGTTATGTCTTTAATTTATTAAAAAAATTTTAATCCTAAATTATGAATCTGAAAGATTGTCATAATTTTGATGACTTTCGAAAATTAGCAAAAAAAAAATTACCATCACCTATATTTCATTATATTGATGGTGGTTCAGATGATGAGATTACTTTAAAAAGAAATACTAAATCATTTGATGATTGTGATTTAGTTCCAAATGTACTTGCAAGCGTTGGCAAACCAGATTTATCAACAACAATTTTTGGTAAAAAAATTAATATACCCATTTTTCTTTCGCCTGCAGCAATGCAAAGACTCTATCACCATGAGGGTGACAAGGCATCTGCAAGAGCAGCAGAAAAATTTGGAACTTTTTACAGTATGTCTTCCATGGGAAATAATACTATAGAAGAGGTTTCTGAAATATCAAATGGACCAAAACTATTTCAACTTTATGTTCATAAAGACCGATCAATTTCAGATGATTTAATAGATAGATCTAGGAACTCTGGATTCGATGCAATGTGTTTAACTGTTGATACTCTTGTAGCGGGAAATAGAGAGAAAGATCATAGAACAGGCTTCACCACACCACCAAGATTAACTTTTCAAAGTTTAATGAGTTTTGTGATGCGTCCTGAATGGGTATTTAATTATTTAACTCATAAAAAATTTGAATTAGCAAATGTTTCAAAAAAAACAGATAAAGGAACTAATATTGCAAAATCAGTCATTCAATACATAAATGAACAATATGATCCAGCAATGAGCTGGAAGGACGCAGAGTATTGTGTAAAAAAATGGAATGGTCCTTTTGCGTTAAAAGGAGTGATGTCGGTTGAAGATGCAAAAAGAGCTATAGATATTGGATGTACTGCTATAATGATCTCAAATCATGGAGGAAGACAATTGGATGGATCAAGATCACCTTTTGATCAGGTTAAAGAAATTTCGGATGCTGTTGGAGATAAACTAGAAATAATCTTAGATGGTGGTGTAAGGAGGGGAACACATGTATTAAAGGCATTAGCTGCAGGAGCAAAAGCATGTAGTTTTGGCAAGATGTTTCTTTTTGCTTTAAGTGCTGGAGGTCAACTAGGTGTTGAACATTTATTGCAAAATATGCATGATGAAATTAATAGAAATATGGTTCTTATGGGCTGTAAAAATTTAAAAGAATTAGATAGTTCAAAATTAATTTATAGAAAATAGAAAAATTAAGTTTAAATGAAATTAGCAAAGAATTTAGAAAGATTAGGAACAGAAACTGCTTTTGCAGTACTAGCTGAAGCAAAAAAAATAGAAGCTCAAGGAAAGCCAATGATTCATTTAGGTTTAGGTCAGCCAGACTTTAAAACACCACAACATATTGTAGATGCTGCTAAAAAAGCATTAGATGATGGTCACCATGGATATGTTTTATCTAATGGAATTTTAGAATGTAGACAGGCAGTTACAAGAAAAATTAAAAAACTTTACAACAAAGATGTAAATCCAGATAGAGTTTTGATAATGCCTGGCGGTAAACCTACAATGTACTATGCAATACAATGTTTTGGTGAACCAGGTGCAGAAATAATTCATCCAACACCTGCTTTTCCTATTTATGAGTCTATGATTAATTATACTGGATCAACAGCAGTTCCCTATGATCTTACAGAAGATAAAGATTTAAAGTTTAATCCAGAAAAAATATTATCTTTAATCAATGATAAAACTAGATTATTGATATTAATTAATCCAAACAATCCAACAGGTAGTTTTGTAGAAAAGTCTGCAATTGATGTTCTAGCCGAAGGACTTCAAAAATATCCACATGTAGCAATACTAAGTGACGAAATTTATAGTAGACAAATATTTGATGGTAAAGAAATGCCTACATTTTTTAACTATCCAGAACTTCAAGATAGATTAATAGTTTTAGATGGATGGAGTAAAGCTTATGCAATGACAGGTTGGAGAATGGGCTGGAGTGTGTGGCCAGAACAACTAGTGCCACACGTAAATAAATTACTTATTAACAGTGTATCATGTGTTAATGCTCCTTCTCAATTTGCTGGTATAGCTGCATTAGACGGACCAGACGATGCAATTTATGAAATGATGAAAAAGTTTGATCAGCGAAGAAAATTAATTTATGAAGGTTTAAATAACTTACCAGGTGTTGAATGTAGCCTTCCTGGGGGTGCATTTTATGCTTTTCCAAAAGTTATTGGAACAGGAATGAATGGAGTTGAATTTTCTAAAAAGGCTATGCATGAAGCTGGGGTTGCAATAGTCCCAGGCATAGCTTTTGGTAAAACTTCTAAGGATTATGTTAGATTTAGCTTTGCAGCATCTCAAGAAAACATATCTAATGCATTGGAAAATATTAAAAAAATGTTAGGTTAAAATAAATGACAGAATTAGCTCTGCCAAAAATTGATAAAAAAATATTAGATAAAAAAAAGTATATAGTTAAAAAACTTTATAAATTAATAAATCCTGAAAATGTTTTAAGCCATGCAGATGAAGTTAAGCCTTATGAAACTGATGCATTGGCAGCTTACAAACAAACACCATTAGTTGTAGTAATGCCAGAAAATACACAAGAAGTTAGTAGTATTTTAAAATTTTGTTTTAAAGAAAATATAAAGGTAGTTCCAAGAGGAGCAGGAACAGGTCTCTCAGGAGGAGCATTACCTTTACAAGATGCAATTTTAATAAGTCTTGGAAAATTTAATAAAATTTTAGAAATTGATTTTGAAAATAAATGTGTAGTTACACAACCAGGTGTAACTAATTTAGGAATTACACATGCAGTTCAACATAAAGGTTTTTATTATGCTCCAGACCCATCAAGTCAGCTTGCCTGTTCTATTGGTGGAAATGTTGCTGAAAACTCTGGAGGAGTTCATTCTTTAAAGTATGGAACTACTACGAATAATATTTTAGGTGCTGAAATTGTAATGATGGATGGAACTATTTGTAGAATTGGTGGAAAAACTCTTGATCAAGAAGGATATGATCTAATGGGCTTAATTTGTGGTTCTGAAGGATTACTTGGAGTAATTACTGAAGTGACAGCTAAAATTTTAAAAAAACCTCAAGAAGTTAAGGCTGCTTTAATAGGTTTTCCAACTATTGAGGAAGGAGGAAATGCAGCTTCACAAATTATTTCAAATGGAATTGTGCCGGCAGGAATGGAAATTATGGACAAAGCTTTAATTGAGGCAACAGATAATTTTAGTAAAGCTGGTTATCCTAGGGATGCAGAGCTTTTATTAATAGTTGAGCTTGACGGAACAGAGTCAGAGGTTGATGAATTATTAAATCAAGTTAGTGAAATTTGTAAAAAAAATAATTGTTCAAGTTTAAAATTAAGTAAAAATGAAAAAGAAAGATTGTCATTTTGGGCAGGTAGAAAAGCAGCATTTCCCGCGTGTGGTGCTATGGCTCCGGATTATTATTGTATGGATGGATCTATACCAAGAGGAAAACTAGCTAAAGCTTTACTGGAAATAAAAAAATTGTCTGAAAAATACAATTTATCAGTTGCAAATTGTTTTCATGCAGGAGATGGAAACTTGCATCCTTTAATTATGTTTGATGGAGGTGATAAAGAGCAGCTGAGAAAAACAGAGGAATTTGGTGCGGAGATTCTTAAAACTTGCGTAAGGTTAGGGGGAGTTATAACAGGTGAACATGGGGTTGGAGTAGAGAAAAGAGAGCTAATGTGCGAAATGTTTAATGACAATGATATTCAACAACAATTAGATATTAAAAATTCTTTAGATGAAAAAAATTTATTAAATCCTGGAAAAGTTTATCCAATATTAAGAAAATGCGCAGAGGAAGGAAGGGTTCATGTCCACAGAGGAGAAAATAAATTCCCAAATCTTCCAAGATTCTAAGAAGATTTTTTATCCCGAAGATGAATTACAAGTTTCGAGTGTAGTAAAAGAATTGTACGAAAAAAATTTGTCTACAGAATTGAATGGAACAAATTCAAAAAATTTTATTGGTAATAAAATACATTCGGCAAATAAAATTTTTCTTTCAAAATTATCAGGTATAATAGAATATTTACCAGAAGAACTTTTTATTAAGGTTAAAGCATGTACTCCAATAGAATTAATTGAAAATGAATTAGAAAAAAATAATCAAGAATTAGCTTTTGAACCTATTGACTTTGGATTTATTAAAAATGGAATATCAAATAAAGGAACGATTGCTGGATATTTATCTTGTAATTTTGCAGGTTCTAGAAGGTTTAAGGTAGGTAGTGTGAGAGACCATATTTTAGGTTTTAGAGGTGTAAATGGCAAGGGTGATATTATTAAATCAGGTGGTACAGTTGTTAAGAATGTAACAGGTTATGACTTATCAAAAATTGTGACAGGATCTTTTGGTACATTAGTTGCATTAACAGAAATTACTTTAAAAGTTTTACCTAAAAAAAAATTATTAAATACAATAATAATTTATACAGAAGACAAAAAAATTGTTTCTGAGTTATTTAATAAAATATCAAATTCAAGTAATGAAATTTCGGGAGTCATATATGTGCCAGATGAACCAGAAAATCAAAATTATAATTTAAATAAAGATACAATCTTTAAATTTAATGACTTAAAATTTAAAGGTTCATTTTTAGCATTGAGACTAGAAGGTGAAAAAACTTCAATTGGTGAAAGAATTAAAGCATTAAGTAAAGAACTAGAATTAGATAAGCTAAAGACATCTATTTTAAATGTTCATCAGTCAATTCCTTTTTGGAAGAAAATAAATAATTTAGAATTATTTATTGAGACCAAAAATTATTTATTAAGAATAGTAATACCTCCATCTAAGGGACTTGAATTAATGCAATTCATTAATAATAAATTTAAATATTATATTGACTGGTGTGGTTCTTTATTTTGGATTGAAGTTCAATCAAAAAAAATTGATAAAATTAAAGAAATTAAAAAATTAGTTAAAAAATTTGGTGGTTATTTAACAATAATTAAAACTTCAATAGACTATAATTATGAAGAAAGTATTTTTACGATAGACAACACAAGGCTTATGATATCTAAAAAAATTAAAAAAAGTTTTGATCCAAAAAGAATATTCAATCCAGGGAAGATGTATAGAGGAATTTAATGCAAACAAATTTTACAGAAGAACAATTAAAAAATAAAGACAATCAGTCAACAGAAAAGATTTTTAAAAAATGTGTTCATTGTGGAATGTGTAACGCAACTTGTCCAACGTATCAATTATTAGGTGATGAACTTGATGGGCCAAGAGGTAGAATTTATTTAATACAAGACATGTTGGAAAATAAAAAAAAACCTACAGCAAATGTAGTTAAGCATATCGACAGATGTTTATCTTGTTATAGCTGTATGACTACATGTCCAGCTGGAGTTAACTATATGCATGTAATTGATCATGGTAGAAAATATATTGAACAAAACTACGAAAGACCTTTTTTTGATAAAATAATTAGAAATTTTTTATCTATAATACTTCCTAATTCTAGATTATTTAAATTATCAAGTTTTTTTGTAAAATTAGCTAAACCATTTAGATTTTTATTTCCTGCAAATATAAAAAGTATGATTGATTTAATGCCAACATCTTTTCCAAAAAAAAATCTTAAAATTAAAGAAATATATAAAACTAGAAATAAAAAAAAGATTGCTCGAGTTGCTTTATTAACTGGTTGTGTTCAAAAAGAAATATCTCCACAAATAAATGAATCAACAATTAGAATATTAAATAGACATGGAATTGAAGTAGTAGTTCCAAAAAAAATTAGATGTTGTGGTTCTTTAAATCATCATTTAGGTAAAAATAATGATGCTCATCAAGATTTTTTAAATAATATAAATACATGGTACGATGAATATCAAAAAGGAAATTTAGATGCAATTTTATCAAATACTTCAGGGTGTGGAACAACTATGAAAGACTATGGTTTTATATTTAAGGATGATAAAAATATAAAAAAGAAAGCAAAAAAAATATCTGAATTAACAAAAGATGTTTCTGAATATTTATTTGAAAACATTAAATTAAATTTTAAACCTAAAGAAAAAAAATTTAGAATTGCTTACCATTCAGCTTGTTCAATGCAGCATGGCCAAAAAGTCCATGCTCAACCAATAAGTTTGCTTGAAAAAACTAGTAATGAGATTTTAGAAATACCAGAGGGACACACATGTTGTGGATCTGCAGGAACATATAATATTTTGCAATCAAAAATTGCGAAAGAATTATTAAAAAATAAAGTAAAAAATATTGAAAGCTTGGAACCACAATTAATTTTAACAGGAAATATTGGCTGTATAACACAAATTGCCCATGGTACAAATATTCCAATTTTACATACTATAGAATTATTAGATTGGTATACAGGAGGACCTAAACCAAAAATATTACGAGATATATGAAAAAAATTTTAATTACCCGAAGATTATTAAGAGCTTGCGAAAAAAAAGCTTCAAAAATTTTTGACACAAAATTAAATACAGATGATGAGTTATATTCACAGGCAAAACTGATTGAATTAAGTCAAGGCTATGATGCGGTTTTAACATCTCTTACTGAAAAAATGGATGAAGACACAATTAATAAATTACCTGACTCAGTGAAAATTATTTCTAACTTTGCGGTAGGTTTTGGAAATATTGATTTAGAATCTGCAAAAAAGAGAGGTATTGTTGTAACTAATACACCAGATGTTTTAACTGATGCGACAGCAGAAATTGCAATATTATTAATTCTTGGAGCCGCAAGAAGAGCATCAGAAGGTATAGAACATGCAAAAAATAGTAGTTGGAAATGGTCTGCAGATTTTTTAATTGGTAAACAATTAACAGGAACAAGACTTGGAATATTAGGAATGGGAAGAATAGGAAGAGCAGTTGCAAAAATAGCAAAAGCTTTTGGAATGATAATTCACTATCACAATAGATCAAAATTAAATTCTGAACTTGAGATGGGAGCAACCTACCACGATAGCACTAAAAGCTTATTTTCTGTTTCTGATATTCTATCAATCAATTGTCCAGCAACAAAAGATACTATTAATATAATAAATAAAGAATCACTTGAATATTTTCCAACGGGAGCAATTATTACAAATAGTGCTAGAGGTGATATGATTGATGATGATGCAATGTTAGATGCTTTAAGTAGAAGAAAAATTTATTCAGTTGGATTAGACGTTTATAAAGGAGAGCCAAATTTAAATCCTGGTTATTTAAAACAAAAAAATGTTTTTATTTTACCTCATCTTGGAAGTGCAACCAAAGAAACAAGAATTGCTATGGGAAATTTGGCAATTGATAATATTGATGAGTTTTTTAAAACCGGCAACTGCAAAAATAAAGTAAATTAAATTACTACTAGTGATTGTATTTAATAATTTTGATTTATGTGAAAATTAGCAACTTATGTGATTTTTTAAGAACTCTTTAATTTTATAAAAAAATATTTTTAGGACTCTCATCTATTTTTATGCTTAAATTATCCTTAAGTTAATTAATTAAGGGAGGATAATAATGTCAAAAAAAGAAAAAACGTTAAAAGGTAAAACACCTTCAAGACGTAAGTTCTTTAAAGCTGCCGCTGCAACAGGTGCTGCTGCTGCTGCAACATTAGCAATGCCAAACATTGCCTCTGCCGCTAAAACTTTAAAAGTTCAAGCTGCATGGGGTGGTGGAATTTTCCTAGAAAATGCTCAAGCTTATGTAAAAAGAGTCAATGAGATGTCAGGTGGAAAATTAAATATAGATCTTTTGGCTGTTAATTCAGTTGTTAAAACTAGTCAAATGCAAGATGCTGTTCATAGAGGAGTTCTTGATGGAGCTCACTACGTTCCCGCATACTGGTATAGTAAAGCTGCTTCAGCTTCTCTTTTTGGAACTGGTCCTTGTTGGGGTTGGAGTGCTCAAGAGTTATTAGGGTGGATACACTATGGTGGTGGTAGAGAATTATTTAATGAACTAATGGGCAATTTAGGTTTAAATCTTGTTAGCTTCTTTAATAGTCCAATGCCAGCTCAACCGCTTGGTTGGTTTAAAGAGCAAATCAAAAAATCTTCTCAAATGAGAGGTTTGAAATATCGTACTGTGGGATTAGCTGCAGACGTTCTAGGTGAAATGGGAATGTCAGTTGTTCAATTACCTGGTGGAGAAATTCAACCAGCAATGAAGAGTGGATTAATTGATGCTGCTGAGTTTAATAATCCAACATCAGATAGTGACTTTGGTATGCAAGACGTATCAAAACATTATCACTTAGCAAGCTTTCACCAATCTCAAGAAGCTTTTGAGATTACATTTAACAAAAAGACATTTAATGGACTTGCTCCAGAATTGCAAAAAATTCTTGAATATGCATCTGAAGCAGAAAATTCAAATTTCTTTTGGCATAACACTCTAAGATATGCTGATGACCTTGTTAAATTGAAAAATAAGCTTGGTGTAAATGTTTATCGTACACCTGATGGGGTTATGCAAGATCAGTTGAAAGCATGGGATGTGATAGTGAAGAAATTTAATGCATCAGATCCATTTTTCAAAAAAGTTGTAGATTCACAAAAAGGTTATGCCAAAAAAGTAATGGCATACTTATTGCTTAACTCTCCTGATTATGGAATGGCTTATAGACATCACTTCGGTGAACCGACTAAAGCTATTTAAATAATCTAGAAATTTTTTTTAAGGGCGACCTATACGGTCGCCCTTTTATATTGAGTTTTAAAATAATTTATATAAGCTATTTTTTTTAAAGGTAATTACCAAATGCAAAAATATATTTATTTTTTTGAAAGCTTAAGTATATGGGTTGGAAGAGCATTTGGTTGGTGTATTTTAGTTTTAACGCTTTCAGTTACTTATGAAGTTTTTGTAAGGTATGTGTTAAATGCTCCGACTGTTTGGGTATTTGACATGATGGTTCAAATGTATGGTGGATTATTTTTAATGGCAGGTCCTTATGCATTAGCCCAAGACGCTCATGTTAGAGGTGATGTACTATATCGTTTATTTCCAGTTAGAGTACAGGCATGGATTGACTTAACTCTATATATATTATTTTTCTTTCCAGGAATGCTGGCACTATTTTATTTTGGATATGAAATTGCATCAGATTCTTGGAGATATAAAGAAGTAAGCTGGAACAGTCCTGCAAGAATACAAATTTATTATTTCAAATCTTTAATACCATTAGCCGGTGGCCTTTTAATTCTTCAAGGAGTATCTGAGTGTATGAGATGTGTTTTATGTATTAAAAATGGTGAATGGATGAATAGACATGATGATGTTCGTGAAACTGAAGAGGATTTAATTAGAAAAGCAAAAGAATTAGAAAGAGAAAAAGAGGTTTTAAAAAATTAGATGACAGATCCACAAGTTGCAATATTCATGTTATCACTATTTATCTTCCTGGTTTTACTAGGATTTCCAATAGCATTTACTTTAATTGCTATGGGAGTTGGTTTTGGTTATTACGCATATTTTCAGGCTGATAATCTCTTAAATAATCAGATTTTTTATTTACTTAACCAAAATGCTTATTCGGTTATGGAAAATGATGTGCTTGTTGCAATCCCATTATTTTTATTTATGGGTTATGTTGTTGAAAGAGCTAATATAGTTAATCGTTTATTCTTTAGTTTACAATTAGCAACACGTCACCTTCCAGGATCAATGGCAGTTGCAGCGTTAGCAACGTGTGCAATATTTGCTACTGCAAGTGGAATTATTGGTGCAGTAGTAACATTAATGGGATTACTCGCCTTTCCTGCAATGGTAAAAGCTAATTATCATAGAGGCTTTGCTTCTGGCGTTATTTGTGCAGGAGGAACTTTGGGTATTTTAATTCCACCAAGTATTATGCTTATTGTTTATGCGGCGATAGCAGAGTTGTCTCCATTAAGATTGTATGCTGCAGCAATAATCCCTGGATTTATGCTGGCTGGTTTTTATATGATTTATGTTATTGGATATGCATTCTTTAAACCAAGTATTGCACCAAAACCATTAGAAGAAGAAGTTCCTGCTACAAAAGTAATTATTATTCAATTGTTAACTTCATTTGTTCCATTAGCATTATTAATCATGTCAGTACTTGGATCAATTTTATTGGGATTAGCAACACCCGCTGAAGCAGCGGCAATAGGAGCTTTTGGGGGATTATTTTTAGCATTTTGTTATAAATCTTTAACTTGGACTGGTTTAAAACAATCAGTTTTTTTAACTGCAAAAACAACAGCAATGGTTTGCTGGTTGTTTGTAGGATCTTGGACTTTTGCTTCAATTTTTTCATACTTAGGTGGACATTCAATAATTGAACATTGGATATTAGGACTTAATCTTGAACCTTGGCAATTTCTTGTTTTAGTTCAATTAATAATATTTTTATTAGGTTGGCCATTAGAATGGACAGAAATATTAATTATATTTGTTCCAATTTTTTTACCAATGTTAGATGTATTTGGGGTAAACCCATACTTCTTTGCTATGTTAGTAGCATTAAATCTTCAAACCTCGTTTCTTACACCGCCTATGGCGATGGCAGCATATTATTTAAAAGGAGTTGTGGGAGATCAAATTGAACTTATAGAAATTTTTAAAAGTATCTTTCCATATTTAGCAATAGTAATATTTACAATGGTTTTAATGTATAATTTTCCAGGTATGGCTTTATTTTTACCAGACTACTTTTTTGGTATAGGTAAATAATTTTATGTCACTATTTAGTTTATCAGTTATTGAACTTTCTAAAAAATTAAAAAAAGGAGAAATTAAGTCTGAGGAGTTAGTTAAAAGCTATATAGAACAAATTAATAAAAAAGATAAACAAATTGAAGCCTGGGAATTTTTTGAATCAGACTTAGCTATAAGTCAGGCTAAAAAAATAGATGCAGATCGTCAAGCAGGTAAAGTACAAGGAGATCTTCATGGAATTCCTATCGGTATTAAGGATATTTTTGATACTGAAGATATGCCAACACTTGATGGAAGCGAAGCCCATAAAAAAAATCCTAGTTTAAATGACTGCACTGTCGTTTCAAAATTAAAACAAGCAGGAGCTATAATTATGGGTAAAACTGTTACTGCAGAGCTTGCTCATTTAACTCCTGGTAAAACAAAAAATCCACACGATCAAACAAGAACTCCAGGTGGATCTTCTATGGGATCAGCTGCTGCCGTAGCAGCTAATATGGTTCCTCTTGCAGTTGGATCTCAAACTAATGGTTCAGTTATTAGGCCAGCTTCTTTTTGTGGCGTTGTTGGGTATAAACCGAGTAAAGGATTAATCTCTAGACATTTGGTAATGCAAGTTTCTCAAGTATTAGATCAAATTGGAGTTTTT
>Ga0315339_1000841_pt1 | contig 32425 bp, 27 predicted proteins | sample ASW17metaG_FD_204514 | JGI IMG/M metagenome (GOLD analysis project Ga0315339, IMG submission 204514) | Ammonia-oxidizing marine archaeal communities from Pacific Ocean, United States - ASW #17 | ecosystem: Environmental > Aquatic > Marine > Oceanic | place: USA: California | collected 2016-12-05 | reverse complement strand
GACTGGGGGCTGACGGGGGGGTGAACCGGGGGTTCATCGCGTGATTTGACGCGCCTGCTGTCAGACAGGACTATCTCGGCATATCCAAAGGAGGAATGAATTTTGTCAGGTAAAAACATACTGATGCTGATTGGTGAGTATTCTGAGGAATACGAAATTTTTGTGGTTCAACAGGCGATGGAGGCTGTTGGGCATTCCGTCGATATTATTTGCCCTGAGACGAAGAAGGGCGATCGGGTGACGACCTCGGTTCATGATTTTGGGCCGGGCGTCATGACCTGGACCGAGCATGTGGGCCACGCCATCGAAGTGACGCAGGATTTTGATGGGGTGGAGACTGCCGATTACGATTCTGTTTACATCGCGGGCGGGCGCGGGCCGGAATATATACGGACCTATGCGCGGGTGCGTGAGATTGTGCGAGAGTTTCATGCGGCGGGCAAACCAATTGCCTCTATCTGTCATGGGTTGCAGGTGCTGGTTGCGGTGCCGGAAGTGATTAAGGGCAAGCGGGTTTCCGGGCTGTTTACTACGCAGCCAGAGGCCGAGCTGGCTGGGGCGATCTATGTGCCGATTGGGCCGAAAGCGGCATTGCGGGATGGGAATCTGGTGACGGCCGAGGGTTGGACGGCGCTGGCGGCGTTTATTCGGGAATATATGGGCGTTTTGGGCACCGAGATTGTGCATCATCCGGTTGGGGCGCTGACCAAGGATTGATCGGCGTTTCCTGGTTAGGGCGTGTTATTTGAATGAGTGCCTTTGGCACGCTTGATATCTTTGTCCCCGCCGTTGGCGGGGGCAAAGGGATTGGTGCGTGTGGCGGGTTCTGGTTTCAGTTTGTGACGGTGTGAAATTTTCTTTGACTTTTTCATGGAGGTGTTTCATGAAAATATGCAGGAGAATTTCATGAACGCCACGACAACCCTCGGTGCCGACCTGCGCAGCCTGCGGAAATCCCGTGGGCTGACGCTGGAGGTTCTGGCGGGGCAGCTTGGCAAATCGGTTGGATGGTTGAGCCAGGTTGAGCGTGATATTTCACAGTTGGATGCGGGCGATGTAACGGCAATTTCCGCAGCGCTTGATGTGCCGGTGTCACTGTTTGCGGTGCAGGCGGCCCCTGTGGCAGAGGCCGGCCGGATCGTTCGCAAAGGGGCCGGGCGCGCCATTGGTGAGCGGGCTGTGGGGCTGGCGGAGGAACTGTTGTCGCCTGACCTGACCGACAGCTTTGAGGTAGTACATTCCACCTTTCATCCGGGGGCCGAAATTCACGAGGCTGTGCGGCGCGAGACCGCTGAGTTGGGCGTGATAATCGCCGGGCGGTTGGATGTCTGGCTGGGCGGCGAAAAGTTTACTGTATCTACCGGCGACGCGTTCCGAGTGCGGGACGAGACCCTGCGCTGGGCCAATCCATATGACACCCCGGCTGTGGCCGTATGGGTGATCTCTCCACCTGTATATTGAGGAAGCTGAAATGTCTGATTTTCCAAGCACGGCACGGGTTGTCATTATTGGTGGCGGGGTGGTTGGCACCTCGACGTTGTATCATCTGGCCAAGGCCGGGTGGAACGATTGCGTGCTGTTGGAAAAGAACGAGCTGACGGCGGGCTCGACCTGGCATGCGGCGGGCAATGTGCCGAATTTTGCCGGGTCTTGGGCGGTGATGAACATGCAGCGCTATTCGGCGGCGATGTACCGGACGCTGGGCGAAGATGTTGATTATCCGATGAATTACCACGTTACCGGCGCGATCCGGCTGGCGCATAGCAAAGAGCGGATGCAGGAGTTTGAGCGGGTTGCCGGGATGGGGCGGTATCAGGGATTGCAGATGGATATTTGCACGCCTGATGAGCTGAAAGAGCTGAATCCGTTCATGGAAACCCATGATCTGGCCGGCGGGCTTTGGGACCCGTTGGATGGCGATATCGACCCGGCGCAGTTGACACAGGCGCTGGCCAAGGGCGCGCGCGACGCCGGTGGGCGGATTGAACGGTTCTGTCCGGTGACGGGCATGGACCGGGATGGCGATGAGTGGATTGTGAAGACCGACAAGGGCGAGATCCGCTGTGAATTTGTCGTCAACTGCGCGGGCTATTATGCGCAGCGCGTCGGCGAGATGTTCAAGCCGTTTGGCGGCAGGACGGTCCCGATGGTGGTGATGAGCCACCAGTATTTCCTGACAGAACCGATCGCCGAGCTTGAGGCCTGGACCAAGGAAAACGGGCGCAAGATGCCGATGATCCGCGACGTGGACATCAGCTATTACCTGCGGCAGGATAAACATGGCCTGAACCTTGGCCCGTATGAGCGCGGCTGTAAGGCGCATTGGGTGACGCCGGATGATCCGATGCCGGAAGATTTCAGTTTTCAGCTGTACCCGGATGACCTTGACCGGTTGGATTTTCAGATTGAGGACGCGATGGAGCGGGTTCCTGCGCTGGGCACCGCTGGGATTGGCCGCAATATCAACGGGCCGATCCCCTATGCACCGGATGGGCTGCCGATGGTTGGGCCAATGCCGGGGGTGAAGAACGCCTTTGAAGGCCACAGCTTTACATTCGGCATCGCGCAGGGCGGTGGGGCTGGTAAGGTGCTGGCCGAGTGGATCATGTTTGGCGAAACCGAGGACGACATGTGGGCCGTCGATCCGCGCCGCTACACCGATTACACCGATCATGATCATTGTTTGGCCAAGGCGCTGGAAACCTACGGCCATGAATACGCGATGCATTTCCCGCATCACACCTGGCCTGCCGGGCGGGATAAAAAGCTGTCGGCTTTGCATTCCCGGTTACAGGACGCGGGGGCGGTGTTTGGCAGCTATAACGGCTGGGAGCGGGCGAATTATTACGCGAAGCCCGGCGATGATTTGTCAGAGGCCGCGACCCAGACCTGGGATCGAAATGGACCGTGGGAGCAGCGCATCAAGGAAGAATGCGAGGCGGTGCGCGATGGGTGTGGCGTGTTGCCGATCACCGGGTTCTCTCGATTGGCGGTAAAAGGACCGGGCGCGCGTGCGTGGCTGGATGGGCTGACGGCGTCGCGTTTGCCGTCGGTGGGCCGTGTCGGGCTGGCGTATTTCCCGGATTCCCGTGGCCGGATCGTGACCGAAATGTCGGTGATCCCGCGCAGTGACGATGAAATGTGGCTGATCACGGCGGCAACCGCGCAGTGGCACGATGCAGAGCTGTTATCGCGCCAAGCCCCAGAGGGCATCACGGTAGAGGACCGCACAAAGAAGTATGAATGCCTTTTGGTGACGGGGCCGAAATCACGCGAAATCCTGGCGGGTGTCTCGGATGCGGATTTGGACAAGGGTTGGCTGACCTACCAAGAGGCGACGGTAGCTGGGCAGAAATGCGTTTTGCTGCGGGTGTCCTTTGCCGGAGAGCTGGGCTGGGAGGTGCATTGCGGGTTCGACGCAGCCCCTGCGATCTGGGATGCGGTGACGGCGGCGGGGGTGAAACCCTTTGGTATGTGGGCGCTGGACAGGTTGAGGCTGGAAAAGGGCTATCGCGCGTGGAAGGGCGATTTGTCGACGGATTATTCGTTGCTCGAAGGTGGGCTGGACCGGTTCGTCAAGCTCGACAAACCACAGGATTTCCCGGGCAAGGCGGCGTTGTTTGCGGAAAAACAGCAGGGTGCGAAAAAACGCTTTGCGACGCTGATCATTGACGCGGGCGATCAGGACCCGCCCTATATGTCGACGGTCTGGGACGGCGACACGGTGGTGGGCGAGATCACCAGCGGAGGCTGGGGCTATCGGGTGAATGCCTGCATCGGGTTGGGCATGGTGCGCGCCGATCTGGCGACTGAAGGCACCACGCTAGAGGTCGAGATTTTCGGCACCCGTTGCAAGGCGGTGGTGCAGGCGGATCAACCGCTTTGGGATCCGGCGAATGAAAGACTGCGTGGGTGACGTTAAGCCCGGCACAAACGGCTTGGGGTAAGGCGGCGCTGGTCTATGTACTGGCGGCGCTGGTCCTGCACATGTGCCTGTTTGTTTTACTGGCAGAGGTCTGGGGCGGCACGGTTTTCCTGTCTCTTCCGACACTGGGCATCGTATTGGGCGCGCTGGGCTGGCGGTTGTTCTCTCAGGTGATGGGCCCGCGGTTCTGGTGGATTCTGGCGTCGAACTATAGCTTGGCGGCGGTGGCCGCGCTGGCATTATTGGCCGTCGGGGCCGAGGCCGCGATTTGCATCATCATCGGTGTGCCAATGTTCCTGCCCGGCATGCTGGTCGGTATGTTTGGCATGAAAGCGTGGCTGTGGCGCGGTGTGCCGGACAAGACCAGGCACCATGTGGTCTTGTTGGGGCTGCCGTTTCTGGCAATGGGTGTGGATGCCAATCTGGCCTATCCGTCGGCAGGTTATGCGGTTGAAACCGTGATCGAAATCGCCGCGCCGCCCGATGTGGTCTGGGCGCAAACGCTTGCCATTCCGACGATCCAGCCGGGCGAACGGATCTGGACGTTTTCGCATGCCATTTTGCGCGCGCCGCAACCGATCAGCGCGTCGGTACAGGGCGATGTGCGCCAGTTGCACTGGACCAAAGGCGTCCGGTTTAAAGAGATCATTCTGGAACAAGAAATGCCGGAAATGCTTCGGTGGCGGTTTGATTTTGATGACCCTGAAAGCCTGCGCGCGATTGATCCACATGTCTCGCCCAACAGCCGGTTCTTGCGTCTGACGACCGGAGAATACCTGTTAGAACCTAAGGGCGACGGCACCCGCCTGACGCTGCGCACGCATTACATCGTGGCGACCCCGTTCAACGGCTATCTGGGCCTCTGGGGAGAGGTGTTTTTACAGGATTTCCATAGTGCGGTACTGTCGGTCATCAGATCCCGCGCGGAGGCCGCGATATGAGCCTTGAGACCTATCTGTTGTATCTGGGCGTGGTGGCGGTGTTCTTTGCAACGCCGCCGGATACCAGCCAGCTTTTGATTATCTCTAACAGTTTGCGTCATGGGCTGCGGCGATCCTTGGTGACGGTGGCCGGGGACCTAAGCGCGAATGTGTTGCAAATGATGGCGGCGGGGTTTGGGCTGACGGCGTTGGTCGCGACCTCTGCAGGCGCGCTGGGCGTGGTGAAGTGGCTGGGCGTTGCGTATTTGCTGTGGATCGGACTTCAGCTGATCCTGTCAAAGCCGCGCCGCCACGTCCCGGCGGTGGCCAAAACAGGCCAGTTGTACCGGCAAGGTTTCCTGACATCGGCCGCCAATCCCTATGCGGTTGTGTTCTTTGGTGCGCTGTTTCCGCAGTTCATTGACGCGGGTGCGCCGGTTCTTCCACAACTTGTGATCCTTGGGGCGACTAATCTAGTTGTCGACGGTGTGATCCTTGTGCTTTGGGGCTGGGCCGCCGTTCGAACACTGGGCCGGATCAAAGCGCTGAACAGCGTTTGGATCACGCGACTTTCCGGGGTGCTGATGGTGGGCGCAGCGGTTTTATTGGGGTCAAAAGACCTAGTGCAGGAGACGACGAGATGAGCATCATCATTTTGGATGGCGGTATGGGCCAGGAGTTGGTCCGGCGCAGCAAAGACAAGCCAACGGCGCTGTGGTCAACGCAGGTGATGATTGATCATCCCCAACTGGTGCAGGATATCCACGCGGATTTCTTTGCGGCGGGCGCAGATATCGCCACGACGAACACTTATGCGCTGTTGCGCGACCGGTTGGCGCATGTGGGGCTAGAGGATCGGCAGGCGGAACTGGCAGGCGTTGCGCTGGCGGCGGCAAAGGCCGCGCGGGATGCCAATGGTGGTGGTCGGATTGCCGGGGCCATCGGACCTTTGGTGCAGTCTTATCGGCCAGATTTGTGCCCGCCTGCGGAAGAGGCCATGCGTTTGTATGAATTGCCCGTATCGTTGTTGAAAGATGACGTGGACATGTTCCTGCTGGAAACCATGGCGTCAGTTGATCAGGCAGAGGGCGGGCTGCGCGCCACTTTGGGGCATGGTTTGCCCGTGTGGCTGGCGGTCAGTGTTTCGGATGAGGACGGCACAAAGCTGCGCTCGGGTGAACCGCTGGGCGATCTGGCCCCGATGTTGGCGAAGTACACGCCGGATGCGATTTTGCTGAATTGTTCGCGCCCAGAGGCGGTTAGCCAGGGATTGCCTATTATTGCCGGGTTCGGCCTGCCGTTCGGAGCCTATGCCAACGGGTTCACGCGCATAAGTGACGGGTTCAAAGAGGCCAAGCCGACGGTCGACACCCTAGAGGGCCGCGTTGATCTGGACCCGGCGGCCTATGCGGATTTTGCCGAGGCTTGGGTGGGCATGGGCGCGACCATTATTGGCGGCTGCTGCGAGGTTGGCCCGGCGCATATCGCCGAGTTGAAGCGACGGTTGGGTTAGGGCGCGATTTGCTGCCGCGAGGACCACGAGATTTGGAGAGAGTTGAATGAGCATTCCTGACAAGGCCCGCGTGGTCATCATCGGCGGCGGTGTTATCGGCTGTTCGGTGGCCTACCATTTGGCGAAACAGGGCTGGCGTGATGTGGTGCTGCTGGAGCGCAAGGCGTTGACAAGCGGCACGACATGGCACGCCGCCGGGCTGATCGGGCAGTTGCGCGCGAGTTCCAACATGACCAAACTCGCACGCTATTCGCGCGAGCTTTATACCGGGCTAGAGGCCGAGACGGGCATCGCGACCGGGCTGCGCACCGTGGGGTCGATCACCGTGGCGTTGACGGACGAGCGGCGAGAGGAAATCTATCGCCAGGCGTCGATGGCGCGTGCCTTTGACGTGCCGGTAGAGGAAATCAGCCCAAAGGACGCCAAGGCGCGCTATCCGCATTTGAACATCGGCGACGTCAAAGGCGCGGTGTATTTGCCGACCGACGGTCAGGGCGATCCGGGCAACATCGCCCTGGCGCTGGCCAAGGGCGCGCGCCAGAACGGCGCGGCCATTTTTGAGCGGACCAAGGCGACGGGCGTTGGCCGTGACGGGCGGCGGATTACCAGCGTGCAGTGGCAGAATGAGGCCGGAGAGTCCGGGTCGATTGACTGTGATCACGTGGTGAACTGCGGCGGCATGTGGGGGCATGAGCTGGGCAAAATACTGGGCACCAATGTGCCGCTTCAGGCTTGCGAGCATTTCTATATTGTGACCGAGCCGATAGAAGGTCTAAACCAGTTGCCGGTGCTGCGGGTGCCGGATGAATGCGCGTATTACAAGGAAGATGCGGGCAAGATGATGCTGGGCGCGTTTGAACCCGTGTCCAAGCCCTGGGGCATGTCGGGCATTCCCGAAAGCTTTGAATTTGATCAACTGCCAGAGGATTTTGACCACTTTGAGCCGATCCTTGAATGGGCGGTGAACCGGATGCCAATGTTGGCAGAGGCCGGGATACATACGTTCTTTAACGGGCCGGAAAGTTTCACGCCGGACGACGCCTATCATCTGGGACTTGCACCAGAGATGGACAATGTCTGGGTCGCTGCGGGCTTTAATTCTATTGGCATCCAGTCCGCTGGCGGGGCTGGAATGGCCTTGGCATCGTGGATGGACACGGGCGAGAAACCGTTTGATCTGGGCGACGTTGATATTTCGCGGATGCAGCCGTTTCAGGGCAACAAGAGCTATCTGGTGGAACGCGCGTCAGAGACGTTGGGTCTGCTTTATGCGGACCATTACCCCTATCGGCAAAAGGCCACCGCGCGCGGCATTCGGCGTACACCGTTTCATACGCATCTGACCGAGAACGGTGCCGTGTTTGGCGAGATCGCCGGGTGGGAGCGGGCGAATTGGTTTGCGGATGAAGGACAGGACCGGGAGTATCAGTATAGTTGGAAACGGCAGAACTGGTTCGAAAATTCGGCACGTGAACATCGCGCGGTGCGCGAGAATGTCGGCGTTTATGACATGTCCAGCTTTGGTAAGTTGCGGGTCGAAGGCCGCGATGCAGAGGCGTTTTTGAACTATGTCTGCGGCGGCGACATGTCGGTGCCGGTGGGCAAGATCGTCTATACGCAGTTCCTGAACAGTAGCGGTGGAATTGAGGCCGACGTGACCGTAACGCGCCTGTCTGAGACCGCCTATTTGGTGGTGACTCCGGCGGCGACTCGGCTGGCGGACGAAACCTATCTGCGGCGGCGCGTGGACGACCGGAATGTGGTGATCACGGATGTGACGGCGGGCGAGGCGGTGCTGGCGGTGATGGGGCCAAATGCTCGTCGGCTTTTGCAAGCCGTCTCGCCAGCGGATTTCTCAAATGCGGTCAATCCGTTCGGCACGGCGCAGCAAATAGAGATTGGCATGGGGTTGGCACGGGTGCATCGCGTGACCTATGTGGGCGAGCTTGGCTGGGAGGTCTATGTGCCCAGCGACATGGCCGGGCATGTGTTTGAAACCGTCTGGGCCGCCGGGAAAAACATGGACGCACGGCTGTGCGGGATGCATATGATGGACAGCTGTCGGATCGAAAAGGGCTTTCGCCATTTTGGCCATGACATCACCTGCGAGGATCATGTTCTAGAGGCTGGGCTTGGCTTTGCAGTCAAAACCGACAAACCGGATTTCATTGGTCGTGATGCCGTATTGCGCAAGCGCGAGGCTGGGTTGGATATGCGGCTGGTGCAGTTCCGGCTGACCGACCCCGAGCCTCTGTTGTATCATAACGAGCCGGTTGTAAGGGATGGTGCGGTGGTCGGTTATCTGTCGTCGGGCAGCTATGGCCACACTTTGGGCGGGGCCGTCGGCCTTGGCTATGTGCCGTGCAAAGGCGAAAGCGCCGCAGATGTTCTGGGCTCAACCTACGAGATCGAGGTGGCAGGACAACGCTTTGCCGCTACGGCGTCGCTGCGGCCGATGTATGACCCAAAGTCAGAGCGTGTGAAGGTGGATCTGTAGGTGCCGTCAGTAAGTGCCGACGGGGCGCAGCTTTACGAAATCGCCGACCAGCTTGCTTTCGTCAGAAATCGCGGCACCCATAGTCAGCGTGATAGCGATGACCAGGCCAAATGCGATGCCTGAGATGACGATCCAGTCGACGGATGTTGCCCCGTCTTCGGATTCTAAAAAGGTTTTCGCGCCTTGAATTAATTGCATTGCTAGCCCCCCGGTTTGCAATTTCAAGTTAGCGGGAATCGGGGCGTGGGGCAAAATTTACCCTTATTTTGCCTAAATTACGCTGCAATTCGCGATATTTGGGAAACGTATCGGGTATTTATGGGGTCGGTGTTTCCCTTACGGAAACCGGAGCGGGGCAATTGCGACGATTCTGGGGCGACCCGGAACAGAGCGATGGGTTGCAAGAAGCCTCAGAGCCTGAACCACAAATCCTGATCCGTTTTTCTTGCGATGAAGCGCGTTGATCACCATATGACGCTTTCGCCCCTTTGTCTTCCCGCCCATGTCGAATCCGCGCGGCCCGCCGCTCTCGTTCGTCTTGACAGAGTGGCTGTCCGTTGCCTGGCTGGCCATGCAAAGCATCGCCGATAAGGGGTGATCCCCGCTGTTGGCTCCATTTCCCTGCCCGACAAAAGTCGCGGTGGCAACCCGTGTCTCATTGAGAAGATCCAGCAGGCCGCGGTTTCGCAGAAGCTGGATAGTATTGCACGGTCGCGAAGGGCGGGACCTCCCCGGGCAACATCGCCGCCTCTCAGGGCTTGCTTCACAAACAACTCCCGGGCCGAGACTGGCATCCCGTCGCGGCGATGTCTCGGATCGCGTCTCAAAGCGCGTATTTTCGTCCTGCGTGGCCGCCCGACTTTGGACTTTGGCGGCATGAAGGCACCCACCACGGCCCGTTCCGCATCAGTGCCGTCGCTTGCGTATGGTTGATTGTGCCTGTCGTTGATTGTGCCTGCCATGGTTCCGCCGAGTGTTTTCTGTCCAAGGCATCGTATTCTCCGGCCTTACCGAATTCTGTGAAACACAACAGACGGGAATCAATCAGCTTTGTTGGCGGTTGGGGGCTTGGCTGTAGGTTTGGACAAAATTTCGCAACACGCGTTCCGGGGCAAAGACATTTGCGGCACGGCACATGGCCGTCAGGCGCGCGGCGTCTTCGGGCGGGAAATAGCCCTTGTGCTTGTAGATCTCGATGCGGGTTTCGAAACCGGCGGCGTCGGCCTCTGGGTGGAACTGCGTGGCATAGACGTTTTGCCCGTGGCGGATCATTTGAAACGGGCAGGGGCCGGATTGCACCAGATGCGTTGCGCCGGGGGGCAGGGCCTGCACGGCCTCTTTGTGGCCGACGAAGGCATCGAATGTGTCCGGGCAACCGGCCAGCAGCGGGTCATTGCCTCCGGCCTCTGTCAGGGTGCAGGTCGAGGTGCCGACAGGTTCGGCGTAATTGTCCTTGTTGACGGGGCCGCCCAGATGATGGGCAAGGATGCCAATGCCGTAACAGCAGCCCAGATAGGGCAGGTCGCGCGCGGTGATTTCCGGCATCAGGCCCATGACGGCTGTTTCGATCTTGGCCTCTATCGCGGTTTTCTTGTCAGGCGCATCGCTGACGCAACCGGGGCCACCACCCACAATCGTTCCGGCATAGTCATCAAGGTTCAGGTCGGCCGGGATATCCTGGCTATCCAGCCGGATGCGGTGGGCCTGATCGGCGCGCAGCCCGCCCTTTGCAAGGATCGCGTCGAATTCGCTGTCAGAGGCCTCGGTCTCTGGGCGCAATTGCAGGATCAGGAAGGGTCTCATGGGCATATGGTCCGGGTTCTGGTTGCCGCTACTTGGCGCGAAAGCCGCGTGGCGTCAATGCGTCGGCATGTCGGCGAGGGTCGAACCAAGGAAAGCCTCTAGCGCTTCGGCCCCGATGGGTTTTGGCAATAACTCAATGCCCTGGGTTGCCGCGAGTTGGGCCAATTCGGGGCTGCGATCAGCCGAGATCAGGCGGGCGGGAATGGCACCATAGCGTGCGTGGATGTCGCGCAGCAGGGCCAAACCATCAGCCGCTGCGCCCAACTGATAGTCAACCAGCAGCGCGTCGGGCGTGATCTGAAGTTCTTCAAGCAGGGCCAAGGCCTCGGCGGCGCTGCCAACGTCCAGCACGCTGACGTCCCAGCCTTCGATCAGGGTGCACATGGCGCGGCGCAGCTCCAGGTCATTTTCCACCAGCATCACGATCAGACCCTGTTGGCGTAGCGATGCGCGTGCAGGAATGCCGGGGGCAGGCAGGGGCGGCTGGGTTTCGGTGGTATTCAACGCGACGAAAAAGCCGGTGCCGCGCCCAAGATCTGACCGCAGGCCCATCGGGTGACCCAGCCGGGCGCAGGCGCGTTCGACAATGGCAAGGCCCAGCCCCAGCCCTTCGGAGGCGCTGGCGCGGGCGTCCAGCCGTTCAAATTCGGCAAAGATGCGGTCTTGGTCGGCCTCTGGGATGCCGGGGCCGGTATCCCAAACCTCAACCCGCGCCATGGCCCCGCTGCGGCGCACGCCGATCAGCACCTTGCCACTGGTGGTATAGCGCACCGCATTGGCGATCAGGTTTTGCAGGATGCGGCGCAGAAAGCCGGGGTCAGAGGTGACGCTGGCCGAGGTTGCCACAACGCGCAGATCCAAGCCTTTGAGCGCCGCAATAGGCGCGAATTCATCGCGCAGTTTCGCCAGCAGATCGCCCAGTGAAACAGTGGTGACATCCAGGCTGATGCTGCCGCTGTCGAGTTTTGAAATATCGAGTAAGGCGTCGATGATGTTTTCAACACTGGACAGCGCGTTCAGCGCCTTTTCGGCGGCAGAGCCATCGGGGGTCTCGGCATCAATTAGCGACGACATATACAGTTTGGCCGCAGACAGCGGCTGCAGCAGGTCATGGCTGGCGGCGGCAACGAAACGGGTTTTGCTGGCGTTGGCGCGTTCGGCGTTGGTTAGCGCGTCTTCAAGTTCAAGCGTGCGTTCCATCACGCGGCGTTCCAGCATTTCGTTGGCGTCAGACAGATCGCGGGCCGATTGCCGTTCGGCGCTGACGTCGGTGAAAGAGATCACGAAACCACGGTCGGGCATTTCCTGCGCGTTGGCCTGCAGGGTCACGCTGTCGCCTTGGCGCACCTCAAAGTTCAGTGGCGCGCGCGGCGAGGTCTGATGCGCCCAGCTGAGCAGGGCCGAGGGGCGCAGATGCGTCAGCTGAAAGTCGGATTTCAGCCGGTCCAGCAGGGTGTCAAACCCCATTCCAAGCCGCAGTAGCGCGGCGGGCACCGCCAGCAAGGCCCCAAGGCGCTGGTTCCAACCCGCTAATTGTGCGCTTTCGTCAAAAATGCAGACACCCTGATCGATGTGGTCCAGTGTGGCGCGGATCATGCGGGCCTGATCATCCAGCAGTTTGCCGCGTTCCTGACGTTCGACGCGCATGATGTCGGTGACATCGGTCTGCAACACCACCGTGCCGCCGTCGGGGGTGCGGTGTTCGCTGATTTGCAGCCAGCGATCCCAGATCAGGTTGACGTTGAAAATGACGTGTTTGTCCTGGTGCCGCTGCATCCGGCGGTCGGCCCAATTGGCCGGTGTCGTCCCGTCGGGCAGGGCCAAAAACCGGCTGGCCGCGACATGTTCGACGTAGTCGGCAAACTGTAAACCAGGGTCAAGTTTCGCCTGCACGTCGATCATATGCATGCCAAAGCGGCTATTGCACATGACCAGCACATCGTCGCGGTCAAACAGCGCGAACCCTTCTTGCACGGCCTCGATCGCGTTGGCGAGGTTGGTTCGGGCGGCTTCGGCCTCTGACTTGGCATCGGCAAGGGCGGCGTTGGAGTTGTTCAGCAACCCCAGTGCCTGTTCCAGATCGCGGGTCCGTTGTTGCACCTGATCTTCCAGCATGGCGGCGCGTTCGAACTGGGCATAGGCGATGCCGGATTTGTCAGTGTCCTGTTCGACACGGCGCATCAACGCCTCGCTGATTTGCAGCAGCTTTTCATTCTGGCGTTGCAGGGAATCCGCCGGGTTGATCAGAGCGTGGGTCATTTGGCGGGTTTATCCGGCGGATAAAGCGCGACGCCGGTCATGGTTTGGTTGACATGCATCGCGTTGATTTGCTCGCCATAGGTGGAAAAGCCGGCGACCTTGTGGCGGACCAGAACCTGGCTAAGGGCGTGGGTCTTCTGTTTTTGCTGCGCTTCTATGCGGCGCAGAACGCAGTCGCAGGCGATAATAGCATCCGGCGCGCCGCCTGCCGACATTGCGGCGAGTTGAGTTTCCAGATGGCTGACCATGTCCTGTGCGTCGGCGAGTGTCAGCACCAGCCCCTCATCAATGGCGGAGAAAAACTCTAGATATCCCTCTGGCGTGACACGTTTGATGGCGCGCACGTGATGGCTGCCGCCAAAGCGGACCACAAGCGGATTAGAGGCAAAGGTGAAGGTGTCGATCTGGTTGGTGTCTTTGCCCATGATACGCGCCAGTTCGCGCGCGGCGGGTTCGGCGTTGATCGCCTGCACGATGCGTCCGCCGGGATCGGCAGCGGTGATCACCATGCGGGTGTCGGTGGGGATGAAATGGTTCAGGGTAAATACTTTGGCGCGGCAATGACTGCGCACCAGTGCCAGCGCGGCGACGTTTTGTGCGACCTTGCCGTGGACCGCGACATAGGTGTTTTGAAACGCGGTGCCATCCCCCGCAGAGCCGCCAAACAGGGGTACTCCGCCAAGGGCAGAGGTCAGTGTGGTGGCCAGCTCGTCCTCTTTGCGCGACAGGCCATCGATCAGCAGAAAAGCGAATTCATGCGCCATCCCGGTGGCGGTGCCTTCCAGCGTGGCGCGGGCGCGGATGATCTGGCCGATAAGGTCTTGGCTATCGATCCGGTCAAGCGGGCCGATCCGCAAGACGTTGGTGGCGAAATGCGTTTTAGGCAGGGCTGTGGCGACCATACCCCCCTCGGAATAGCCCTGGCTGGAAAGCTCTCCGGCGGTAGTGCAACCGATGATCTTTGCCTCGGAAAAGTGATCTTGAAGCTGGCGGATATGGTCAGCAAAGCGGGGCGAGGGGGCCGAATATAGCGTGACCAACGAAAATGGCCCGCCCCCAAGCTGGGCCGCCAAAGCCGCGATTGGATCGGGGTGATCCAGTGGCACGTTTGCGGTGCGCACAGTACGCAGGTCGTCACGGCTGGCGGCATCGTTGCCAGAGGACGGTTCAGGCCATCCGTCCATCCGGGGGGCTCCTTTTGATATCACGTGGGGCGCTTTGCAGAGGCTAAGAGGCCGGACCCTCATTTGGCAAGAGATTTGCAAAACTGGCCTCACCCGCGATCAGCACCGCCTGCGTGCGGCTTTGCACGCCCAGCTTACGCATGATGGCTGTGACATGCGCCTTTACCGTGGTTTCAGCAATCGTAAGGTCATAGGCGATTTGTTTGTTCAGTTTGCCCTCGCAGATCAGTTGCAGGATGCGGGCCTGCTGGTTCGTCAGGCTGGACAATCGTTGTAACGCGTCTTCGCGGTCGCTGGCGGGTTTGCTTGGGTCGCTGATTTCAACGAACCCCTCGGGCAGGAATTGCTGCCCCTTGGCGATGGTTTCAAATGCGGTGCGAAACACGTCGCGCTGGCTGTGTTTGGGCACAAAGCCGGTCGCCCCGGCGCGCAGGACAGAGCTGATCATGCGGTTATCTGCCATCGATGACACCACAACGATGGGCGTATGCGGCGCAGTCTTACGCAGGCGGATCAGGCCATCAAGCCCGCTGACATCTGGCAGATTGAGGTCCAGCACCAAGACATCGGGGCTGTGCCCCTCTTCCAGCATCTCCAGCGCTGACGATAGTCTCCCTGCCGTATCGACATGTTCAATACCGGTGATGGTTTTCAGCGTCATCGACAGAGCGTCGCAGAACAGCGGGTGATCGTCGATGATCAGGGCCGAGCGTAGTTGCAGATGCTCTGCTGGCATTCGCATGTTCCTTTTGGGCGAGGGCGGGCGCGTTTAACTTAGCAAATCGCGGGGGGGTGGGGAAATCCTCCAATAGTCCTATCCGGGATTCCACGGTGTTGGCGGAAACACGGGTTGAAGTGCGCGTTTTGGCTGTTAGGGTCGAGGCTCCGGTGCCAAGGGCGGGCCATTCCAAGCGCCCGATCGTATCCCGCTGCATCCGTTTCGCACAGAAAGACACATAATGCTGACCAATGACCTGCTTGCCCAATGGGACAGAGAGAACTTTTTTCACCCGTCCACTCACCTTGCCCAACATGCGCGGGGTGAAACGCCGACGCGGGTTATCACATCGGGTGACGGGGTGCATATCACGGATCGTGACGGGCGGCGGATGCTGGATGCGTTTGCCGGGCTGTATTGCGTCAACGTCGGTTATGGCCGGACGGAAATCGCCGAGGCGATTTCCAAACAGGCGCATGAGCTGGCCTATTACCATTCCTATGTCGGGCATGGCACAGAGGCCTCGATTACCCTGTCCAAGATGATTCTGGACCGCGCGCCTGCGAATATGTCGAAGGTCTATTTCGGCCAGTCCGGGTCGGACGCGAATGAGACCAACATCAAGCTGGTCTGGTATTACAACAACATCCTGGGGCGGCCTGAGAAGAAAAAGATCATCTCGCGCTGGCGCGGCTATCATGGGTCGGGTCTGATGACCGGGTCGCTGACCGGGCTGTCGCTGTTTCACAACAAGTTCGATCTGCCCTTGTCGCAGGTTATTCATACGGAAGCCCCGTATTACCTGCGCCGGGCCGACCAAAGCATGTCGCCAGAGGAATTTTCCGCCGATTGTGCCGCCAAGCTAGAGGAAATGATCCTTGCCGAAGGGCCGGATACCATCGCGGCCTTTATTGGCGAGCCGGTGTTGGGCACCGGCGGCATTGTTCCGCCACCTGCGGGCTATTGGGCGGCTATTCAGGCTGTGTTGAAGAAATACGATATCCTGCTGATCGCGGATGAGGTCGTGACGGGCTTTGGCCGGTTGGGGACCATGTTCGGGTCAGATCACTACGGGCTAGAGGCCGATATCATCACTATCGCCAAGGGGCTCACCTCGGCCTACGCGCCTTTGTCGGGGTCCATCGTGTCGGACAAGGTTTGGTCAGTGTTGGAAAACGGCACCGACGAAAACGGCCCAATTGGTCACGGCTGGACCTATAGCGCGCATCCGATTGGGGCGGCTGCGGGCGTTGCGAACCTGAACCTGATTGACGATTTGGGTCTGGTCAAGAACGCGGGCGACGTCGGTGCCTATCTGGTGGAGCAGATGACAGCCGCCTTTGCGGGCCATGCCAATGTGGCCGAGGTACGCGGCGAGGGACTGCTGTGCGCGGTCGAATTCGCCGAGGCCAAAGAGCCATTGCAGTTCTTTGATGCGGCGAAAAAACTCGGCCCGGCGATTTCGGCGGCGATGGCGCAGCGCGACGTGATTGCGCGGGCAATGCCGCAGGGCGACATCATCGGCTTTGCCCCGCCGCTGTGCATCACCCGCCAAGAGGTTGACCATGTGGTCGAGGTGGCTGTTGATGCGGTCAAAGAGGTGTTGGGATAAAATCAGGGGCACCCCACACCATAGTCCAATAGCCCGCCGTGAAATCTGCGCTTAATCTGGAATCAAATCTGAGGGAGTCGCATGAAATGAAGATGGCAGCCGAACGCGAGATTGCGGCGGACCCGGCGGTGGTTTGGGCCGCCTTGCTGGATAAGGATGTGCTGGCGGCCTGCGTGCCGGGGTGCCAGGAAATGTCAGGCTCTGCCGAAGAGGGCTTTGAGGCCACAGTCGTGCAAAAGGTCGGCCCGGTAAAGGCGACCTTTAAGGGCGTTGTGACGCTTAGCGACATGGTCGAGGGGCAAAGCCTGACACTGACTGGCGAGGGCAAAGGCGGTGCCGCTGGTTTTGCCAAGGGTGGCGCGAATGTGCGGCTAGAGCCGATCGAAGGCGGCACCAAGCTGATTTATGATGTCGAGGCCAAGGTTGGCGGCAAGCTTGCCCAGCTGGGCAGCCGCATCATTGACGGCTTTTCACGCAAAATGGCCGACCAGTTTTTTCAGCGGTTTCAGGAAACTGTTGAAGGAACAGCAGAACCGGGTGAGGATACCGATCAGGAATCGGGTGAAAAGAAGGGTTGGCTGAAGCGGTTGGTGAAAAGCTGAACAGCCCCCGGAATTGAATTTTGAAGACAGGGAGAGAAGAATGACGACTGTTTCAATGACGGTGAACGGCAAACCCGTTTCCGGCGAAGTCGAAGGGCGCACATTACTGTCGGCCTTCCTGCGTGATGGCCAGGGGATGACCGGCACGCATGTGGGTTGTGATACGTCGCAATGCGGTGCCTGCGTTGTGCATGTGAACGGCGAGGCGGTGAAAAGCTGTACGATGTTCGCGTCAGAGGCTGCGGGTGCCGAGGTCAAGACCATCGAAGGTATGGCGAATGCCGACGGTTCGCTTGGTGTGATTCAGCAGGCGTTTCAGGATTACCACGGGCTGCAGTGCGGATTTTGCACGCCGGGCATGGTGATGTCGGCAGCGGCGCTGCTGAAAGACAACCCCAAGCCGTCAGAGTCCGACGTGCGCCACTATCTGGAAGGCAATATTTGCCGCTGCACGGGCTACCATAACATCGTCAAGGCGATCATGGCAGCCAGCGGACAGGACGTGGCCGCGGTTGCTGCCGAATAACTGACACCAATTCATTCGTAGGCTGTGCCTTTAGGCGCACCACGCTTTGGGAGGATAATACATGCCGAAAGATCATGGCATCGGCGCCAGCAACAAGCGGCGCGAGGACGTCCGGTTTTTGACCGGAAATGGCAATTACACCGATGATATCAACGTACGTGGGCAGGCCTTTGTGCATTTCCTGCGCTCTGACATGGCGCACGGGCGCATCAACGGCATCAACTCGGACGCGGCTGCGGCTATGCCCGGCGTTGTGCGTATTTTCACCGGTGCCGATTTTGAGGGCGTCGGCGGTTTACCCTGCGGCTGGCAGGTCACCGACCGGCACGGCGACCCGATGCAGGAACCAGCGCACCCGGTTCTGGCACAAGGCAAAGTGCGCCACGTAGGTGACCCGATCGCTGCCGTTGTCGCCGACACCTATGAGCAGGCCCGCGATGCCGCCGAAGCGATCGAGTTGGACCTCGAAGAGTTGCCTGCCGTCGTCGACATGAAGGCCGCCGTTCAGGATGGTGCCACGAAAGTGCACGACGATCTGACCAGCAACCTTTGTTACGACTGGGGCTTTGTTGAGGAAAACAAAGACGCCGTCGCGGCGGCCATTGATGGCGCGGCACATGTGACCACGCTGGAACTGGTCAACCAGCGTCTGGTGGCCAACCCGATGGAACCGCGCGTCGCGGTGGGGGATTACAACAAGTCCTCTGACGACAGCACGCTTTATACCACCAGCCAGAACCCGCATGTGATCCGGCTGTTGATGGGCGCGTTCGTCTTGGGCATTCCAGAGCACAAACTGCGCGTGATTTCGCCCGATGTGGGCGGTGGCTTTGGCACCAAGATCTTCCACTATGCCGAAGAAGCGTTCTGTACGTTTGCCGCCAAAGCGATCAATCGCCCGGTCAAATGGACCTCGTCGCGTTCAGAGGCATTCATGTCGGACGCGCATGGTCGTGACCATGTGACCAAGATCGAACTGGCGATGGACAAAGACGGTCATTTCCTGGCGCTGCGCACCGACACATATGCCAACATGGGGGCCTATCTGTCCACGTTCGCGCCGTCGGTTCCGACCTGGCTGCACGGCACATTGATGGCGGGCAACTATAAGACGCCGCTGATTTATGTGAACGTCAAAGCGGTGTTCACCAACACGGTGCCGGTTGATGCCTATCGCGGCGCTGGCCGCCCAGAGGCGACCTATCAGCTGGAACGTGTCATCGACAAAGCCGCGCGCGAGATGAAGATCGACCCGATTGAGCTGCGTCGCAAGAACTACATCACCGAGTTCCCCTATGCCACGCCTGTGGCGGTGGAATATGACACCGGCGATTACAACGCGACGATGGATAAGGCGTTGGAGATTTCCGACTATGCGGGCTTTGGGGCGCGCGCGGCGGAAAGTGCCAAGAACGGCAAATGGCGCGGCATCGGCGTGAACAGCTATATCGAGGCTTGCGGCATCGCGCCGTCGGCACTGGTAGGTCAGCTGGGCGCGCGGGCCGGTCTGTATGAATCCGCCACGGTGCGGGTGAATGCCACCGGTGGTCTGGTCGTGATGACCGGGTCGCACAGCCACGGCCAAGGCCATGAAACCGCGTTTCCGCAGGTGATTGCAGAGATGATCGGTATTGATGAATCCATGGTCGAGATCGTGCATGGCGATACCGCCAATGCGCCGATGGGCATGGGCACCTACGGGTCACGCTCGCTTGCTGTTGGCGGCTCTGCCATGGTGCGCGCCACAGAGAAAATCATCAACAAGGCCAAAAAGATCGCGGCCCATCTGATGGAAGCCTCTGAGGGCGATATCGAACTGAAAGACGGTCAGTTCAGCGTTGCGGGCACGGATAAATCCGTGGCCTGGGGGGACGTTACCTTGGCGGCCTATGTGCCGCACAACTATCCTCTGGATGAGATTGAACCGGGGCTGGAAGAGACGGCGTTCTATGATCCGTCGAACTTTACCTATCCGGCCGGGGCCTACATCTGCGAGGTTGAGGTTGATCCAGAGACCGGCAAAGTCACCATCGAGCGGTTCGCCGCAGCGGATGATTTTGGCAATGTGGTCAACCCGATGATCGTGGAGGGTCAGGTGCATGGCGGCATTGGTCAGGGCATCGGTCAGGCGCTGTTGGAAAACTGCGTTTATGACGAGAACGGCCAAATCCTGTCGGCCAGCTATATGGATTATGCCATGCCGCGCGCGGATGATTTGCCGAACTATGTGGTGGATCACAGCTGTCAGACGCCTTGCACGCACAACCCGTTGGGTGTGAAAGGCTGCGGCGAGGCCGGTGCAATTGGCTCTCCGCCTGCGGTGGTCAATGCGGTGGTGGACGCGATGCAGCGCAACGGCAAAGATATCACGCATATCGACATGCCGCTGTCGCCCGCCCGCGTCTGGTCGGCAATGAACGAATAAGGCGATGGGCCTCTGCCTGACTTCGGGCAGAGGCGTTTTCCCAAGGGAGTAAGAAAATGCATAACTTTGAACTGGTAAAACCAACAACCATCGCTGACGCCGTTGCTGCCCTGACGGGCGACGAGGCACAGGCGCTGGGCGGCGGTCAGACCTTGATACCGACGATGAAACAGCGGCTGGCAGCACCCACGACGCTGGTCTCGACCACCGGAATTGCCGAGATGCAGGGCGTTTCGGCAACTGGTGGTGTGGTCACGATTGGTGGGGCGACGACGCATGCCACTGTCGCGGCAGATGCTACGGCCTATCCGGCGCTGGCAGCCTTGGCGGGTGGCATCGGCGACCCTGCGGTGCGAAATCGTGGCACGATCGGTGGGTCGTTGGCCAACAATGATCCGGCGGCGTGCTACCCAGCGGCGGCGCTGGCATCGGACGCGACGATCAAGACCAATACGCGCGAAATCGGCGCGGATGACTATTTTCAGGGCCTGTTTGAGACAGCCTTGGAAGAGGGTGAGATCGTGACTGGCGTCAGCTTTCCGGTGCCAGAGGTGGCGAATTATCAGAAGTTCCTGCAACCGGCGTCGCGTTTTGCGCTGACCGGCGTGTTTGTCGCGAAATACGCCGATGGCGTGCGGGTGGCGATTACCGGTGCCTCGGAAGACGGCGTGTTCCGCTGGACAGAGGCAGAGGCCGCGTTGTCGGCGAATTTTTCTGCTGATGCGCTTGGGGATTTGGCGGTGTCGGCAGATGGCCTGATCACCGATCTGCACGGCACGGCGGCTTACCGCGCGCATCTGATCAAGGTGCTGACTGGGCGTGCGGTTACTGCCGCAGCCTGATATAAATAAAACGAACTGGAAAACGCCGTGGCCCAAGGGCTGCGGCGTTTTTCGTTTTTGAGGTTTTTAATAGGGTGCCTTTGGCACGCTTTATACTCTCCAACATCGCCTTCGGCGCTGACGGAGCCTGCTGCGCCTGTCTGATGCCGTGGTATGCATGCTGGCCCCGTTGCAAGGTTGGGCTTGCGCGCCGGGGCCTGCCGCCTTTAGTCTGATCTCTGCGTAGATCAAATAATTGACGCGCAAAGGGGGGGATGGAATTGATGGCCTATGCAATGGCGGCCGGGCAACCGGGCGGAAGCGATGTTCTTAAGCGGTTAGAGATAACGCCACCGACGCCGGGTGAGGGCGAGGTGATGATCCGCCAGACGGCGATTGGCGTGAACTTCATTGACGTTTATATTCGCACCGGGGCCTATCCGTGGCCGGTGGAAAACGACTTGATCCTTGGGTGCGAAGGTGCCGGGGTGGTAGAGGCGATTGGACCGGGTGTGGCCGGCTTTAGCGCCGGGGATCGCGTGGCCTATACGGTGCCGAATGGGGCCTATGCCACCCACCGCGTGGTGCCTGCTGCGCATCTGGTGCACCTGCCCGACACGGTCAGCGATGAGCAAGCCGCAGGCGCGATGCTAAAGGGGCTGACGGCTTATTATTTGCTGCATGAAAGCTATCCGGTGTCGCGCGGAGAGACGGTGTTGTTTCATGCCGCAGCCGGGGGTGTTGGGCTTCTGGCGGGGCAATGGTTGGCGGCGCGTGGGGTGCATGCGATTGGGACGGCGGGTGGGCGGACCAAAGGCGCGTTGGCGCGCAAAAACGGCTATGCAGATGTCATTGATTATCGCGATGAGGATTTCGTGGCCCGCGTCAAGGAAATCACCGACGGGGCTGGCGTGGATGCGGTGTTTGACAGCGTTGGCAAGGACACGGTCATGGGGTCACTTGATTGCCTAAAGACCTTCGGGTCTTTGATCAGCTTTGGCCAAAGCTCTGGCTTGGCGGATGATTTCCGGATTTCGGACCTTGCGCGCGGGTCGCTGCGCCTGCAACGCCCGACTCTGTTCCATTATACGGCCTCGCGGGCGTGGTTAGAGACGGCTGCGGCTGCGTTGTTTAAGGCGATTGGAGATGGCACACTGGCGATCAACATTGCCAGCACGCGGCCTTTGGAGGAGGTCGCAGAGGTGCATAATGACCTTGAGGGGCGCAAAACCACCGGGTCGACGGTGCTTATTCCCTAGCTGCTGTGAGAGCGGAGTTGCTGCAGGCGCGCGCGATGCGCGGCCTCTATGTGTTGGCGCATCGCCAGTTCGGCGGCGGTTTCGTCGCGCGCGCGAATGGCGGTGACGACGGCGTCATGTTCGGCAATGGCGTCGGTGGCGCGAGTACCTTCCTCCATCGTTGACGGCCCCAGGATCAACAGGGTCTTCTGCACCGCCTCGACTGATTTCACCAAAAAGCGGTTGCGCGCGGCGTTCAGCAGGATCGCGTGGAACTGCCGGTTGACCTCAAACAGCTGACGTACATCGTCGATATATTGCGTCATTTCGTCATTTATCGCCGCCATCTCGGCCATCTCAACCTCTGACGCGGCGCGGGCGGCAAAGCGCGCGGCGGTGCCTTCGAGAACGGCGCGCATCTCGTAAAGCTCTGTGATCTCTGCGTAATCCAGCGCCCGCACGACCGCCCCGACGCGGGCATGGTGCACGACAAGCCCGTCGGATTCCAGCCTGCGGATCGCCTCGCGCACGGGGGTGCGACTGATCCCGAAACGCTTGGCGATTTCAACCTCTGTCAGCCGCTCATTGGGTTTCAGAACACCGGTGCGGATGTCGGCGATCAGCCGATGATAGGCGTCGCGTCCCGGGGTGATGTCTGTCTGTTCGCCCATTCTAAAAGAACTCCCTTTCAAATTGGATACACTTGGATACAATAGAATTCAACATCTTTGCCTAACAATTGGAATCGCCCCAGTGACGTCTGCCCTTCGACAACGCGCCCTGACACTGCTTGCCTCGGCCATCGGGGTCGGCGTTTTCGTCTTCGTGGCGCTGCCGCTGCCGTTTCTGTTCGGGCCAATGCTTGCCTGCCTGTTGCTGGCCCTGCTCGGAGCGCCGTTAAAGGGCCTGGGACAGATAAGCGTTGCGGCACGCACGATATTGGGCGTGGCAGTGGGGGCGTCTTTCACGCCAGAGGTGGTCTCACGGCTGCCGGAAATGGCAGCGTCGGTGGCCTTGGTGCCGCTCTATATCGTGCTGATCGGGTTGATCGGCGTGCCGTTCTTTCGCAAGGTCTACGGCTTTGACATGGCGACGTCGTGGTACGCGGCGATGCCGGGTGGATTGCAGGATATGGTGATCTTCGGAACAGAGGCCGGGGCGGACCCGCGCGCGCTATCGCTGATCCATGCGACGCGGGTGTTGATCATCGTCACAGTTGCGCCGTTGATCATGGTGAACGGCTTTGGCGTCTCGCTGGATCAGCCGATTGGCGCACCTGCGTCAAGCATCCCCTGGTCCGAGCTGGCGTTGATGATCGGCGCGGCACTTGTCGGCTGGAAGGGGGGCGAGCGGATTGGCTTGTTCGGCGCGTCCATTTTGGGACCGATGATCGTGACGGCGGTGCTGTCCTTGTCCGGCCTGATCCACATGCGGCCACCTGCCGAGGCCATCTTGGTGGCGCAGTTCATGATCGGCATGGGGATTGGCGTCGGCTATGTGGGTGTCACGCTGGCAGAGTTGCGGCGCGACGTGGCGGCTGGCGTGTTCTTTGTGATCTTGCTGGCAGGGCTGGCGGCGATCTTCACCGAATTTGTGGTGCTGGTGGGGCTGGCCCATCCGGTCGAGGGGTTCCTGGCCTTTGCCCCCGGTGGGCAGGCGGAAATGACGGTTTTGGCCATCGTTGCCGGGGCCGATCTGGGGTTCGTGATCGTTCATCATCTGACGCGGATTTTTCTGGTAATCACCGGCGCGCCCTTGGCAGCGCGGCTGTTTCGCGTCAAGAAAGACCCAAAATAACAGGGGGCAGACATGGCAGAATTCACCACACGGCCGGAATTGGCGGGCAGCTTTGGCATGGTGTCCACGACGCATTGGATCGCATCCGCCGTGGGCATGAAGATGCTAGAGGCGGGCGGAACCGCCGCCGATGCTGCCGTAGCCGCAGGCTTTGCGCTGAACGTGCTAGAGCCGCATTTGAACGGCCCGCTGGGGGACATGCCGCTAATGGTCTGGCCCGCGGGCGATGAAACTCCGACGGTGATCTGCGGGCAGGGTGTTGCGCCCGCCGGGGCGACGATTGCGCATTACCGGGCCGAAGGGCTGGACCTGATACCGGGCTCTGGCCTGTTGGCCACAGTCGTTCCGGGGGCGTTTGACGCCTGGATGATCCTGCTGCGTGATCATGGTCGGCTGACGCTGCGCGAGGTGTTGGAACCGGCGATTTATTACGCCGAACACGGCCATCCAATGTTGGCGCGGGTGAGTGCCGAGATTGGCGAGTTGGCAGATGTGTTCCGCGATGAATGGCCCACATCCGCCCCGGTTTGGCTGCCGGGCGGCAATGTGCCGAAACCCGGCGCGATGTTTTGCAACCCGGATCTGGCCGCGTTCTGGACCCGTCTGGTGGCGGAGGCCGAGGCGGCAGAGGGCCGAGAAGCGCAGGTCGAGGCCGCGCGTACCGCGTTTTATCAAGGCTTTGTCGCCGAGGCGATTGATGACTATTTGCGCGACGCCCGTGTGATGGATGCCACGGGTGATCGGCGCAAGGGCGTGATGACGGGGCAGGACATGGCCGATTGGCGTGCCAGTGCGGAACCTGCGGTGTCAGTCGAACATCACGGCTGGCAGGTGTTCAAGCCCGGGGTGTGGTCGCAGGGGCCTGCACAGCTACAAGCGTTGCAAATTCTCAAAGGCGACGTTGCCGCTTTGCAGGACCCGTTTGCCGCCGACACAACGCATCTGATTGCAGAGGCGCTGAAACTGGCGCTGGCGGACCGAGAGGCGTATTACGGCGACCCGGATCACGCGGATATCCCTTTGGAGACCCTGCTGTCGGATGGCTATGCGGCGACGCGGCGGGGGCAGATTGGCGCTACGGCGTCAATGGAACTGCGTCCGGGTGACGTAGCCGGTTTTGAGGATCAAGCGCAGGCCTTCTTGCGCCGCAGCCAGCACGTCACCGACCAGAACAAGGGCATCGGTGTCGGCGAGCCGACGATGGCGCATCTGACCAATCAGGATCGCGACACGGTACATCTGGATGTGGTGGACCGCTGGGGAAATTCGGTTTCGGCGACGCCGTCTGGTGGCTGGCTGAAATCGTCACCAGTGATTCCGGGGCTGGGGGTGCCGCTGAATTCGCGGGCGCAGATGTTCTGGCTGGATGAAGGCCTGCCAACTTCGCTTGCGCCGGGTCGTCGGCCACGCACAACGCTGTCGCCATCGATGGCGTTGCGCCCGGACGGCGCGCGGCTGGCCTACGGCACGCCGGGGGGCGATCAGCAGGATCAGTGGCAGCTGATCTTTCTGCTGCGGCTCATTCACAACGGCATGAACCTGCAAGAAGCCATCGATGGTCCGCTGTTTCACACTGGCCATATGCAGGCCAGTTTCTATCCGCGTGGCGTGCGCTTGGGCCATCTGATGGTAGAGCCACGTCTTGGAGATACGGCGATTGCCGAATTGCGCGCAAAAGGCCATGACGTCGAGGTGGCAGAGCCTTGGTCGGTGGGCCGTTTGACCGCCGCGCTGTGGCAGCCAGACGGGATGCTGCGCGCGGCGGCGACACCACGCCTGATGCAGGCCTACGCGATCGGGCGCTAACCGATCGGCAGGTGCAGCGACACGGTCAGGCCGGGGCCGTTCGCGTCAATCTCTAGCGTGCCGCCGTGGCGCTCGGCGACAGCTTCGGCAATCGACAGCCCCAAGCCGCTGCCGCTGCCGGGTTCCGCCTGACCAAAGCGGGCACGGATTTTGGGGATATCGGCCGTGGCGACGCCTTTGCCATCGTCACGAACAGCGATTGTGATGCTGTTTTCAGCCTGTGCCACCGACGCCTCGATCCGCGACAGGCTGGTGCCGCCATGACCGCGCGCGTTTTCTATCAGGTTGGTCACGGCCTGCGTTAAAAGTGTCTCATCGGCCATCAGCTGGATCGGGCCAAGGGGGTGAAAGGTGATCTGAACACCGTCCCGGTTCGCACTGGCCGCCTGTTCCGCGACGACATTGCCGACAACCCCGGTCACGTCAATTCGTTGCAGCGGCAAGCCCTGGATGTCGGCGCGCACGCGTTCCAAAGTCATCAGGTTTTCGGCCAGCTTGCCGGTGCGTTCGGCGGCCTCTACCAGATCGGCGGCGCGGGTCTTGGCAACGTCTAGCGTGCGGGCGGTGATGATGGATTCGCCCAGGGCGCGCACCCCGGCAATGGGGTTGCGCAACTGGTGGCTGGCGTCAGAGATAAAGGCCTTTTGCGCCTCCATCGTTTTGCTGACCTGGCTGAACAGGTGGTTCAGGCGTTTGACCAATTCGCGGATTTCGATCGGCACGCGCCGTTGGATCGGGTTCAGGTCATCGGCATTGCGGTGCGATACAGCGTCTTCCAGGTCAAGCAGCGGTTTCAGCCCGGTATTGACCCCGAACCAGACGACGAACGCGGTGGCCCCGATCAGCCCGGCGATGACCGCCAGCGCGCGCAGCGCCAGCACGCGCACGAATTCACGCCGCACGGCCTTGTCCTGCCAAACGGTGACGCGGAAGGCCCCGGAAAACCCGGCAATCTCGGTAACATATTGCAGGCGCAGCACACGCACATCGCGGCCCCGGTCGGTGGCGTCAAAATAGGTAAAGGTCTGCTGCGCGTCGACCTTGGCGTCAATCGGGATGGGCGGCACGGCGTAGCCGGTGACAAAAACGCCATCGGGGGCATAGACGTGATAACGCACCGGCCCGCCGGCGGTTTCGACCAACAACACCTCTGTGTCGCGGGAAATCGCGTCGCCATCAGCCAGCGCAACGTCGCGCGACACGGCGAGGGCGGCGGCCAGCAGGTTTTTATCAAACAGCTCTTCGGCGGTGCTTTGCGCGGCGGCCACGCGCCAGATGCCAATACCGAGCGCGATTAACAAAAGCGGGCCGAGAATAATCACGAACAGTCGTAGTCGCAGAGAGCCTGTCATGACGTTGTAGTCTCGACCAGATGATAGCCCAAACCGCGTTGGGCGCGGATGTCGACGCCATAGCGCCTGATGCGCTTGCGCAGGCGCGAAATCAGCACTTCGGCGGCGCTTTCCTCGACATCGGCCCCGGTGCCATAAAGCGACTCGATCAGCCGTGACTTGGGCACGATGCGTCCCTCTGCCAGCATAAGAACCTCTATTGCCATCGCTTCCAGCCGGGGTAAATCCAGCGCGGTGCCGTCGTGAAACAATTGCCGCGCTTCCAGGTCCATGACCAGAGGGCCAAAGCGTTGTTCCAGTCGGATGGTCTTGTCTTTGCGCCGTGACAGCGCGCGCAGTCGGGCCTCTAGCTCGTCCATTTCAAACGGTTTGACCAGATAGTCATCGGCCCCCGCATCCAGCCCCGCGACCCGGTCGTGGGTGTCTGACAGCGCGGTCAGCAACAGCACCGGGCGTGTATCACCGCGCTGGCGCATATTGCGCAGTACCCGAAGGCCATCCAACCCCGGCAAGGTGATATCCAGCACGACAACGTCATTCTCATCACCGCGCAGATAGCTGTCGGCGTCGGTGCCATCATGCAGCACATCAGTGGTATGGCCGCGATCCTGCAGCCGATAGGAAATGCCCTTGGCGACGCTTAGATCATCCTCGACAATGAGAATTCGCAAACTGTTTTCCCCGATTTGGCGCAAATTTTTCACGTGTTAGCTTCGTGCAAGTTTCGCAGTCTACACCACCAGCATCAAGCGGCGAGACCGCTGATTCTATTGTGGCCCCCTTATAGGGTCACGCCAAGGGAGGAATACCATGTCCATCAAGACCACGGCCCATTGGGCCGCGATTGCGGTCGCCGCAACATTCACCACCACAGCTGCACAGGCCGGCGGCCACGGCATCGATTTGACCGGCGAAACCGTTGAATTCGTCATTCCGTTCTCGGAATCCGGCGGTTCGGCCAAATGGGCCAACTTTTACGCCCCACTGCTGTCCGAGGCACTGCCCGGCAACCCCACTGTTGTTGTGAAATACATGCCCGGCGCAGGCTCGACCAAAGGCGCGAACTGGTTCCAGGACCAGGACTTTGAAGACAGCAACGGCACGCTGATTTTCGGCTCGTCCGGCTCTACCCAGTTCCCGTATCTGCTGGGGGATCCACGGGTGAAATACGAATATGGCGACTGGAACGTGGTTCTGGCGTCCGGCACCGGTGGCGTGGCTTTCTTGCCGCCAGAGCTGGCTGCGAAAATGGACGGTCTGGATGCAACCGGCCTGCAGGGCGAAGATTTCATCTGGGGCAGCCAGGGCGCGACGCGTCTTGACCTGGTGCCACTGTTGGCCTGGCAGATGCTGGGCATGTCGGTTGAACCTGTGTTCGGCATCAAAGGTCGCGGCGATGGCCGCCTGATGTTTGAGCGCGGCGAAGCTAACATCGATTATCAGACGTCGGCGGCCTATCTGAAAAACGTTGTGCCATTGGTCGAGGGTGGCATCGCGGTGCCGATGATGACCTGGGGCGCGCTGGATGAAAACGGTGACGTTGTTCGCGACCCGACCTTCCCCGATATGCCGTCGTTCAAAGAGGTCTGCGAGGCGACCCCAAGCTGCGAAACCAGCGGCGAGGCCTGGGACGCTTGGAAAGCCTTCTTTATCGCGGGTTTTCCGGCGCAAAAGATGGTGTTCCTGCCGGCCGGTGCGTCTAACGACGCCATGGTGACCTATACCAAAGCGTTCAATGAGATCATCGCACGCGAAGATTTCCCCGCGATCTCGAAGGCGCGTCTGGGCGTATACCCACAGATGACTGGCGATATGGCCACTGCGACCCTGAAGCTGGGGACCGAAGTTGACCCAACCGCCAAAGCCTATGTGGTGAACTGGCTGGAAGAAGCTTACGGCGTTTCGCTGAAGTAAGCTGATTATTGCCCCTGCGCTAAAAGGCGCGGGGGCTTTGCATTTTTTGAAAGCAGCATCATGGATATTCTGGCAACAGCGCTTCCGGCGCTGAACGAGGCTTTTGGCCTTATCCTTCAGCCGCAACAGATCATGTTCTTGATCGTGGGCGTTCTTCTGGGCCTGTCGGTTGGCGTTTTCCCGGGGCTTGGCGGAATTGCCGGGCTTTCGCTGGTGCTGCCGTTCATGTTCGGGATGGACCCGGTTTCAGGCCTTGCGCTGATGGTTGGACTGGTCGCGGTTGTGCCGACCTCTGACACTTTTGCTAGCGTTTTGATGGGCATACCCGGTTCATCCGCGTCACAGGCCACGGTGCTGGATGGCTTTCCGATGGCCCGCAAGGGCGAGGCCGCGCGCGCGCTGGCCGCCGCCTTTGTCTCGTCGCTATTTGGCGGTTTGCTGGGCGCGACGGTGCTGACGTTCTTTATCCTGATCGCCCGTCCGCTGGTGCTGGCCTTTGGCACGCCAGAGATGCTGATGGTGACGGTGCTTGGCCTGTCAATGGTGGCTATCCTGGCTGGCCGCCTGCCGATGAAAGGGCTTGCTGCCGCCTGTCTGGGCCTGTTGGTCGGCACGATAGGCGAGGCCGGTGCCGGCGGCAGCCTGCGGATGGCGACCTATGATATTCCCTACCTGACCGACGGTATCAAACTGGTGATCGTCGGTCTGGGTATCTTTGCCATTCCCGAAATTGTCAGCCTGCTGCGTCAAGATCAGTCGATTGCGCGCGACGCGTCTCTGGGGGCCGGTTGGGCGCAGGGGGTGCGTGATTGGTGGGCCAATATCTGGCTTTCTGTCCGCTGTTCCGTGATCGGCGTGATCGTAGGTGTTATCCCCGGTCTTGGCGGCTCGGTTGTCGACTGGATCGCCTATGGCCACACAGTGCAGACCGCCAAGGACAAATCCGGCTTCGGCTCGGGCGACGTGCGCGGTGTGATCGGGCCGGAAAGCTCAAACAACGCGAAAGAGGGCGGCGGGCTAGTGCCGACGCTGATCTTTGGCATTCCCGGCTCTGGCTCGATGGCAGTGTTCATCGGCGGGCTGGCTTTGCTCGGCATTGATGCTGGTCCGCAGATGATCCAGAACGATCTGGGCATCACCTATACCATCGTCTGGTCGCTGGCGCTGGCCAATGTATTCGGCGCGGGGCTGTGCATTTTGCTGTCGGGCGGCATTGCCCGGTTGACGACGATCCGGTTTACGCTGCTGGCACCGTTCCTGTTCATGATGATCGCCTTTGCCGCCTTTCAGTCGCGCCAGTCGCTGGGTGATCTGGTCGCGCTGCTGTCGGTTGGTGTCCTTGGGATTTTCCTGCGCCGATTTGACTGGTCGCGGCCCGCCTTTCTGATCGGCTTTGTGCTGTCCTATCAGGCAGAGAATTTTGCCAACCAGACGCATCAGATTGCCGGTTTCAAGTTCCGCAAAGGCTGGGAGACCGGGCTAGAGTACGTCGCCTCGCCGATCGTGCTGGTCATTCTGGCAATCACCGTGATTTCGGTCATTGTCGGGCTGCGGCAGGCGAAACAAATCCTGTCCGAGGGCGCGGTGCAAAGCGGTGCAAAACGCGCGCCGCTGATCTTTCTGCTGGCGATGCTGGGCTATACCGTTGTGGCCTGGATCAACGCGTCGCAAATCCGCCTGATGTCAGACAAGATTTTCCCGATGACGATTGCCACAGTCGGCATCTTCGCCCTGTTGGTCACATTGTTCCGGATGATGCGCGCGCCTGAAGGCGACGCCGTCTTTGCCGACCGCGAAGTCGCTGGCGACGACGCACGCGCACCGCATGGGCTATGGGGCACGCTGGCCTGGTTCGCAGGGCTGTTGGCCTTGTCGGCCCTGCTTGGGTTCATTCTGGCGTTGGCAATCTTTATGGTGGTGTTCTTCCGGATACGCGCCGGGCTGGGCTGGGTGCGGTCCCTATTGCTGAGTGCGGCAGGCATCGGGTTTATCTGCTTTCTTGCCGGAACGCTGAACCGTGATTTCCCCCCCGGATTGTTGCAGGAACTGATCAAACTGCCCTGGCCCCTGACATGACGCTGCGCCTGCTTTGCCTGCCCGGCGACGGGATCGGGCCAGAGATTTCTGCCGCCACGGCCGACGTATTGCGGGCTGCGGCGGTTGCAGAGAATGTGACGCTAGAACTGGAACAGGCGCAGATCGGGTTTGATGCGCTGGCAGAACACGGCACGACCATTCCGGACTCAGTGGTCTCTGCCGCAAAGGCAGTGGATGGCGTTATCCTGGGACCGGTGTCGCACAACGCTTACCCGCCTGTGGCAGAGGGCGGCCTGAACCCGTCGGGCGTTTTGCGGCGCGAATTGCAGCTGTTTGCCAACATTCGCCCCGCGCGCAGTCACGCGGTCTTGCCAACACCGACCGGCGCGGCGGTTGATCTGGTGGTGGTGCGCGAAAACCTCGAAGGGTTCTACGCCGACCGCAATATGGCCGAAGGCAGTGGTGAGTTCGCCCCGGTGCCCGGCGTTGGTTTGGCAATGCGCAAGATCACGCGTGCGGCCAGCCTTGCCATCGCGCGGGCCGGTTTCGCGCTGGCGGCAACGCGCCCGGCGCAAAAGGTCGCCGCGATCCATAAGGCCAATGTGCTGCGGCTGACCGATGGGATATTCCTGGACGCGGTGCGCGAAACGGCCAAAGACTATCCAAACATCGCCTATGAGGAGGTTTTGGTAGACGCCGCCGCAGCCCTTTTGGTGCGTGACCCGGCGCGGTTTGACGTGCTGATTGCCACCAACATGTATGGCGATATTCTGTCTGATTTGGCCTCGGAGTTGGCCGGTGGTCTGGGCCTTGCGGCGTCTTTGAACCACGGAACGCACTACGCCGTCGCGCAGGCGCAACACGGCTCTGCCCCTGATCTGGCGGGGCAAGACCGCGCCAATCCCGCGTCGCTGATCGGCTCTGCCGCCATGCTGATGCGCCACATAGGGCAGGCGGCCATGGCTGACCGGATGGATATCGCACTGGCGGCTGCCGTATCAGAACCGGCGACGCGCACCACAGATTTGGCCGGACAGGCAGGCACACAGGCGATGACCAAGGCCATCGTCGATCACATCAAAAGGGGCTGAGAGATGACTCAGACAGCGATTCCGTTCCACTTTATGCGTGGCGGCACGTCGCGCGGGCCGTATTTTCTGCGCGCTGACCTGCCAGAAGATCTTGACCAGCTGTCAAAAGTGCTGATCGCCGTCGTCGGTGCCGGTAATCCGCGCAATATCGACGGGCTGGGCGGCGGCAATGCGGTGACGACCAAGGTTGCGATGCTCAGCAAATCGGATGATCCCAAGGCGGACATCGACTATTTCTTCGCCCAGGTCGCGGTTGAGGAACAATTGGTGGATTACGCGCCGACATGCGGCAATATCCTGGTCGGCGTCGGCCCTGCCGCGATTGAGATGGGCCTGATGCCGGTCACCGGCGATGTGACCTCGGTACGCATACGGGCCGTGAACA
>Ga0315339_1000840_pt1 | contig 32430 bp, 31 predicted proteins | sample ASW17metaG_FD_204514 | JGI IMG/M metagenome (GOLD analysis project Ga0315339, IMG submission 204514) | Ammonia-oxidizing marine archaeal communities from Pacific Ocean, United States - ASW #17 | ecosystem: Environmental > Aquatic > Marine > Oceanic | place: USA: California | collected 2016-12-05 | reverse complement strand
TACTACTCGATAAGGTTCCCGTAGATAAATTACCAAACGCTGAAGATATAAATTGAAATTTATCGTCATTGACGTCGAAGTCGCCAATCGTATCTCCTGCTACATCACCTTTAGTAACATTCGAAGACACTAAACTGCCATCTGTGGGATCAACAAATCTGAAAATATTGGCACTACCACCGCCACCGCCACCTACTAATACATCACTGCCGCTGCCTCCGGTAATTGTATCAGCTCCCGTGCCGCCGTCGAGGGTGTCATCGCCATCGCCGCCTTGGATCGTGTCGTTGCCCGCGATTCCGAACAGGGTGTCGGCTCCATCGCCGCCTTCGATCGAGTCATCGCCATTGCCGCCTTGGATCGAGTCATCGCCCTGGCCCCCACTGATCGTGTCGGCTCCATTGCCGCCTTTGAGGGTATCATCGCCCGCGTTTCCGAACAGGGTGTCGGCTCCATTGCCGCCTTTGAGGGTGTCATCGCCCGCGTTTCCGAACAGGGTGTCGGCTCCATCGCCGCCTTGGATCGAGTCATCGCCATTGCCCCCACTGATCGTGTCGTTGCCGGGGCCACCAAGGAGGGTGTCGTTGCCGGGGCCTCCATTCAAGCTGTCCCCTCCCAGACCGCCTTTGATAACGTCGTCTCCGACTCCGCCTCCGATAAAATCGTCGCCTCGGCCGCCTTTCAACTTGTCGTCGCCTGCGCCACCCTTGAGAAGGTCGTTGCCTGCGCCACCCTTGAGAAGGTCGTTGCCTCGGCCTCCATTCAAAATATCCTCTCCCAGACCGCCTTGGATTTTATCATCTCCGCCTCCGCCCTTTAAGATGTCTTCGCCGGAGCCTCCCCTCAAAAAATCTGCTCCCTTACCGCCTTTGATAAAGTCGTCTCCATCTCCGCCTTTGATAACTTCGTCTCCCTTACCGCCTTTGATAACGTCGTCTCCATCTCCGCCTGTGATAGTTTTGCCGCCCTGGAGATCAAACCCGGGGGGCTGCTCGTCGCCGGACCCGAAATCGCTTTCGGTCGCGGGGACAAGTCCAAAATTCACGGCGGGCTTATTGAACAATTTCTCGATGCTCTTGAATTCTTCCAACACCGCCGGGTCGCTAAACACCGCCTCAGGCCCAAGTTCCACGAGCGCATCGAACAAGTCCGTGCCCGCCGCGCCCATATAGGCATCAAACGACGCCTCGCTGGCCACCTCGGCCGCGGTAAAAGCTTCCTCTAAGGTCCCGCCGGCCTCGAACGTAGTCGCGAGCTCGCTGAAGGCGTCCTCCGCCGCCGCCAATCCTGCGGCCATCATCTCTTCCTCCGTCGGCCCGGGTCCTCCTTGCTCGAAGCCCTCGTCAAAGGCTGCATCTTCCGTTCCGCCGGCGAAGTCCGGTCCTCCGACCTCCGCTTCGCCGGCCAGGTCGTCACCTGCCGCTGCGACCTCCGTTTCGGTTTCAGCCGATGTCGCGGCGGCTTCCACCGCCGCGAGTTCCGCCGTGGCCGTTACGACCTCGGCCGCCGCCGCTTCGGCCTCCACCTCCGCGACCTCCGTCTCGGCCACTGCGACCTCTGCACCGGCTTCTGCTACCGCCGCTTCGGTTTCCGCCGACGCGAGCTCCGCCTCGGCTGCTATAACCTCCGCCTCGGCCTCCGCCACCGCGATCTCCGCCTCGGCTGCTGCGACCTCCGCTTCGGCTTCTGCCGCCGCCGCTTCGGCCTCCACCACCGCGATCTCCGCCTCCGCCGCTGCGATCTCGGCCTCAGTTTCCGCCGCCGCGAGCTCCGCCTCGGCCGCCGCAAGTTCAGCCTCGGCTTCCACTGTCGCCGCTTCGGCCTCCGCCGCTGCTAATTCTGCCTCTGCTTCTGCCTCTGCCGCTTCGGCCTCCGCCGCTGCGAGTTCTGCCTCTGCTTCTGCCTCTGCCGCTTCGGCCTCTGCGGCTGCGAGTTCTGCCTCGGCCTCGGCTTCCGCCGCTTCGGCCTCCGCCGCTTCGGCCTCTGCTGCCGCGAGTTCCTCTTCGCCTTCTCCCTCTTCGCTCTCGCCTTCTTCGCCCCCTTCCTCTTCGCCGGCGTCATCGTCCTCGCGTTCAGCACGCCTCTGCGCCGTGGTTGCTGGCAAAAGGCTATCGACGGCGCCGAACAGGGCGCCCGCCTGAGATGGGCTCAGTGTGATCGGCGACGAGGGCGAATCGAATACGCTGGTGACCGCGGTCGTCTGATATGCCGTGGTCAGCGTCACAGTCGAGGTCTGCGTGGTGACCGTGATCGCGCCGGTAACCTGACCGCCCTCCTCGGGCATCATTGTCACCGTGTTGAGCTCACCCTCGGCCGCCGCGTTACCAGCGACTTTTGTCCCTCGAATGCCGAGCGTTGCAACCGGCGTGCGGACAATCATTTCATCCGGGTTGTTGGCCGCGATCTCGCCGGAAACAAACACGAACACGCCTTGGATCACCGAAAAGCTGGACGAACCTTCGAGTGATGTCGAATCGAAAATCAGTTCGTCCAACACCATGCGGCCGTCCTCGCCGAGCGAGAACTCCGTCTCGTCGATGAAGACGATCGCCACCGCCGCACCGGCGCCGGTATCCAGAACGTCGCCCTGGTAGACGGGCGAGTCCTTAGACAGCGCCACAGTGACGCCATCAACCCTGCTCGCCGTGACCGTGCCTACCATCTCGTCCACACGACCAATAGGCTGCGGCTCGACCCCACCCTCAGTCTGGGCATACTGCCCCGGCGCGACTGGGCCAGCGAGCAGCGCGACCAGGTCGGGCGGCATCATGGCACCGCCTTCCGTCATCAACACCGGCGGCTCGGCGAGGGTGAAATAGTCCTGGATCAGGACCCTGTCGCCGTCCGGGCCAATCAGGAGTAGATCCGGCCCTTCTCGTACGAACTCGGCAACGAGCAACATCGTGCCGTTAGGGATGACCAGCTGGTCGCCCGAGAGGGCTTGTAAGACGACAATCTCGCCGTCGCCGGCAAAGCCTCCCTGTTCCCCGAACAACCCCAAGGTAGATAAGGCGCTGTGATCCGTTTCGAGAGCCATCGTCTCCTCGCTCAAGCTACGTTCTTACGGCTTAACCATTAACAAGAAATTATCTTACTCGAGTCACAGATTAAAAACCCATAATAAACAAAAATCAAAACGCTGATCAGTGACGGCAGTCACAGGATGTTGACATCACTGGTCATAACGAGAGGATATTGTTCACAACCACGACGGCGTCCGACCCAGCTTGGTCGCCCTTGATCCCATAAAAATATGCGATTGATCGGTCCGGCTTTGTTTGGGACAACTTGATCAAGCAATCCTGGACGGCGCCTTACTCGCCCTATTCCCACGGTCCGTGTGCCGTGATAGCCGAACCGAGATGCTTGGCGAGCAAACCATTTGAGGGCAACTCGGCCCAAGCCCCAACCCCACAAACCATGCCCTCTGATTCATGGCTGCTGATCCGGTCTACGATTTAACCGAAAACCAAGAACCCACCCGGGCCCCTGAACCATGATGCCTGAGCCGTGATCCGTAGAGCGTGATCTGGGATGCAGTATCCCTGGTATCGTTTGCGCGGAACACTGCCCAAGGGCCACTTCTCCAGGAGGCCCGGCCCGAAGTCGGGATTGGCGATAGCAGCGGTGGCCATAAGCAATCGGGGTTATGTCCAAAGGGACCCGCCCGAACCCAGATTTCTGCTTAACCCGTTCCGGCAAGGTTGCAGGTAAGGTTTTGAAGCTTGACCTTAACGCAAATCATCCTAAGCTATTGATTACATTGAATTCAGTTACTGAATGGCTCCGACCTAGGGCATCGAACCGCCCCCAGGCGGCACCATGTTTTCAATGACTTAGCCTTCGCCTCAATTCCGTTGTCCCGGTCTTCGGACCACTCACGGACCACGGAGTTGAGAAATGGCCACTATCGATAAGCACTATGGCGCATGGCGAGCACGAGTTCGCAAGTGCTCCATAAGTCGCACTAAGACCTTCCCCAAGAAGTCCGACGCCGCACTATGGGCAGCCGAAACTGAAAGAGCTATTACCCTGAGCCTGCCTCTTGGGGGCGATGACGGTGCAACCTTGGCCTTAATCCTCCAGTGTTATGCCCGAGAAGTAACTCCCCTTAAGAAACGTGCCTATAAGGAGTTGCACAGGTTAAGAGTTATACTGCGCCACAAAATCACCCAAATACCGCTAGGTGACCTCACCTCCACCCACATCGCCTAGTACCGTGATGATCGCCCTAAGCTCGTTGCAGCAGGATCCCTGAGGCACGAGGACAATTTGCGCAATCAGCCTCTAGCTTCCTGAAACAAAACGGGGGGGGCTGTACTATTTGATGAAACGTGTTTCGGTATCACTCGTATCGAACCTCATCCGATCCGCCTCACTCCATTCCTTGCCCTGCGCCTGCCTTGCAAATTTCTTGATCATATAATCGCCGGCGGTGATGGGTAGATATTTGATAGGCTCGCCGGTGCCGTGGCAGGTGGGTAGGCATTCTATTACGGCGTCATGGTTGGGCTCCGCGAAAAAGCACATGGAAATCCGGCGGCTGTCGGACGCTAAGTCTTGCGGCGGATTAACAACCCGGTGGCGAGTCGATTTCCAGCGATCATTGGTCCAGCGCATCATCAAATCGCCGATGTTTACGACGAACGCATCACGTACCCCGGGCACATCTATCCATATGCCCTCTAGATTTCGCGCCTGAAGCCCGCCCGGCCTGTCTTCGATCAGACAAATGGTAAGATTATCGTAATCGGAATGTTCGCCAGCGCGTAATTGCTCTGTCTCCGGGTTATCCAATTGATTGGGGTAGTTGAGGGCCCGGAGGATATAGAATGGTTTGTCGAGCTTAGGCTCAAAAAAATCTTCCGGCAGATTGAAGGCAATCGCCGCCAATCGATGCAGGTCGCGCGCTAATTTTTCCATAACATTGGCGTAATCCTCGATAATTTTTCGAAAATCTACCGGCCGTTCCGGCCACATGTTTTTGGCATAGTGCGGCGCTGCACTGCCCCTGTGATAGTAAGGGTCGTCGGGCACGTTAATCGGTCCGAGCGAGAATGATTCCTTCAAGTCAGGCGGCGTCATTTTGCCAATAGTCGCCGACAGAACTTCCGTGCCAAGCGCTTCATAGCCGCGGTTGGCTTCGTCAGATGTCTGCCGGATTATTAATTTTTCCTTTACCGGTAGGTCGAAGAACTCCCGAGATACGGCGTTGACTTTGCGGCAAAGTTCCGGGTCCACGCCATGCCCGGTGATAATAAAAAAACCGATGTCTTCACAGGCTCTATTCATATCCGCGGCGACCTTCCGCTTGCTATCCTGGCCACCCTCGAAATAGGGAGTGAGATCAATGATCGGAATATCGTGACGTGTCATGAAATACCTAAAATTCAAATTGAGTGAAAGGGGTAGTAGTATTATACCATATAAAATATCTTACACGCCTTAATATTTTTATAACTTTTATAAATTATTTAGATAACAATTTTTATTTATATAAATATTTTATTCTGAATATAATGTAGAATTAATAAATCTAGTTCTCTACAGACAATATATTTTTTAGGTGGGTGGAATCATATCAACATTTCGCTGTTAACATGTAAGCAAAGTGAAATGTATAAGGTCATGATAACTTTTATTCTTGTTCGTTTTGTTCGAGAAAAAATCTCTTGCTGAAGATTTTTCGATGAAACCGGAGTTACCTATAACACTATCATAAATACTACATTCGGTTCACATGGTTCAACTATCACCACTATTGAAAACACTAGAATTGGTTCCGCTGGGACGTCTCGTACAAGAATAGATTCATCAACGTTTTGTAACTAAATATTCACAAGTCCTCCCCCATGAATGTGTCCGTAAGAACCACAAAGGGTGTTGAATAGAATTCCACTTAGTTCGCCTAATCTACCCGCTTAATCGCTTTAGATTGTCATGGTTAATTTGACCATATGACACAGCGGGCGCGCCAGTAGCAGAAACTGGGCGAGGGGAATGGCACTAATCACGCACCGCGGCCGATGATGTTGTATACCTCAATAATTTCAGGCTCACCTGGGTCTATTCCCGTCTCTTCCAGAATTGGCGCAAGGCGGGCACCGAAAGCTTTGAGGTTCTCTTGCTAATCAAAGAGTAGGGAAACCTTCATCTGTTCTCCCAACCCAAAACACACTTCAAGTTCAAGCCCAGGTGCGGGATGAACGCTCTCCTCGTAGAACCAAGCAAAGATTACGTCGTATTGTGCGGCTGTCATTGATGGCGGTAAAAAACGAACTAGTACGCTTATAAACGTTATTTCTTTCCGGTGAGTTACTGCGCAAATTCCGGAGGCGATAAAATTTCATACTCACCAACGATTACGGATAATAGAAAATTGTGACACTTCTATCGCCGCTGTCTCGAATACCGGTGAGCTTATTACTTTTCCAGATATAACAATAATGATATAATTAATGTATTCATTCATAGCGTGCTAGTCTTCTAGAAGAATTGCTCGAACTGGAGATGCGTCGGCGCCGCTTAACTTAAGCGGCAAGCACATCAATGTATATATACCCTCAGAAATATTTTCGAGATTTATTCCTTCTAAAACTATAACATTTTCACCTAATACTTCTAAATGACTTTGAAAATTATCTACACCAAATTTTTCTATGGAAATATAATCAATTCCAACTAACGAAGCCCCACATTCAGTAATTTTTTTTGCTGACCCGGGACTTAGGTAAACGTAGTCCGATATAAATTTTCCAGATTTTACGAGTCCTTCTCTAGAATTTCTTGTTTTGAATAAAGCACCATCCCCAGGGGATATTTGACTCCAATCAACTTCGGATTCATTTACCTGAATAGGATCCATAATTTCAATTACATGGACACGTTTGATAAAATCGGTTACAGAAAAATCATCTAATGTTCTACCATTAGCATAGAAGTGATAAGGAACATCAAGGTGTGTTCCGCTATGACAACTCATCTCTAATCGAGACAAATTACAAAAAGAATCTCCCGAATTCATTATAAGATTTCTGTTATATGGCGTATCTCCAGGATAATCTATAGATTCAACTCCTAGTGTCACACTGATGTCGTGGATTTTTGTTCCACCAAATATATTCATTTTTTAATTTCTCCTTCTACCGATACATCAAATACCTCATCGACTTTTGTTCCCAGCGCCGTAGCTAGAGCGTTAGTTTTATTGGCCATAAGTATAACACTTAAAAGCTCTTTGTATTGGTCATCTGTCATTCCAAGTTTTCTTGCGGAATATGTATGGCTATGGATGCAATAATTACAATTATTAGTGATAGATACTGCAATATAAATCATTTCTTTGTAGATATGTGGGATAGACCCGTCTGACATAACATTTTTTAATTTTTTCCACGTTTCAGATAATTCTTCTTCGTTATGCGACAAGTCTCTCCAAAAATTATTTATATATTTTGTATTGCGAGTTTCACGTATATCGTCAAAAACCTTTTTTGTAAGTTCGCTATTTTTTGGGGTTACGGTCGTCATACTTCTCTCCTACATTTTTATATAATTATATAAATAACGACAATATTAAAGTCATATTTATAGATATAATAAATTATTTAACTGGAAAGTAATTATAAATTATATTGAACTTATGGTTTAAAAAAATATTTTAACTATGTTGGCATAACCACCAGGGTTCTTGGACTAATTCAAAGCTTCTTCCGCAACGAATAACAGCACAACAAAACTCAGGCCCAAAATTATGGCCCGTTTTTTTCATGCGGGAAAGTCTAATTGATTTTGGGACCGATGTGGAGTCGAGAGCACCAGGGAAGAGAGCCTAAAAATTAATGGTTTATTACTGGCCCCTACTGCTGCGCAAATATGAGCATCGTAGGAAGCGGCGTTAGTTGTAGAGCCTTTCCCACCACTCGGCAGCGAGGGCTTTGGCGATCTGAGCGGTCATTCATACACATATTTTTTTCACTGCGAAAAATGTACCGCAAATCATGGGAGAGCGCACTTACACGAGGACTTGGCCCCACGGCAATATCTGATGCCCGGTCGTAAAACTCGCGCCAAAAATCCTAGTGATCTTGAGGTCGTGCAGGGGGTCGTCCAAAGATGGCTCGAATGATACTTCCCCGCTCCCGGTCATATGAGTTTTAACCTCAGGCCGCGTGTCCATTAATATGACCGATTGCCGAACACCTTCGGCACACTCTGCATCCGGTGTGAATTTGAGAAACAGGCGCGGTAACATATCGACGGTCTCGATCGTCTCGCCTGTCGGATTCATGGCAACGGAAATAATTGTCTTGCCAAGCCGATGAGTCAGGCCTTCCAGGCGATCCTTGCTTTCCGAAATTTCCATATCGGCCAGCTTCATATTGTAACCCCAAATTTCCCGCGTGCCCGACATCGCCTGATCTGTGCTGTTATACGCAAAAGGCCAGAAGCCACCGGTGACACCCTGATAGCGCACCATAGCGATCACCGCTGCGTCGTAGTAAAGACGCTCCGGCGTTTGGCAATCGAAGCGCATCACGGCGACCTGTATGCGGTCCGATATCAATTCGAATACGTCAGGAATAAATGGACGGAGCGTGTTCTCGTCCACCTGGCAATGGACTGCAAGGGTGTGGAAGTCATGTTCCCAGGGTGGCAGGGGGTAAGGCAAAAAATCCCGCGGTGACATGGTCATACTCTTTTTTTGTTGATGTGGTCGCTTTTGGGGCAACAGGGGAGCAGGCCCCACGCAGACCCAGCGCCAAATACAAGCACTCTGAACGCTATAGTGGAGGCTAGCTTTTTCATTCTGAAAGCCTAATTGAATTTAGCCCCGTTGGGAAGTAAGGGGGAGTAATAAATAGGATGATGCGCCAAATTGACAGGGAGATTCTGGGCATATATTTGATCTAGATATGCTCTAATGGTACCAAGGCATCTCAGGCTGTAACCAGTATAATTTATTTTATGCGCAAGCTGTCTGATTTGGTGGAGCACAGCTTCCAAGCAATGATATAGCGCGAGTAGTCATCGAAGATCGTCGATAAGGTATCCAGCCCCAGTCGATAACCTTTAGATAGGCGAAATCTATCTGCCACAGTTGATTAATGGCTGTGGTCTTCCATATCTACCCCCAACCTATGCGGGCATATTAAAAGTGCTGTCGGCTTCTCTTTTAGAAACTGTCTCCTGTTCCTGTTTCACCGTTATATGCTATTTCTGAGCGGCTAAATTGCCGCTCTCCGGCAGTGTTGATTAGCGAACCATTTCAGGCTTTGGCTGGACAGGCGTGAAACACCCGCCATATAGTGCGCCCGCAGCCCACTAAGCGCGGGGCAATTCGGCATCAACAGATAGCAGGTATTATGGCCAAAGAAGAATTACTTGAGTTTTCGGGTATCGTGACGGAGAAGCTGCCCGATACGATGTTCCGGGTGAAACTCGAGAATGATCACGAGATCATCGCCCGGCCGGCCGGTAAAATGCGAAAATATCGCATCCGTGTTCTCGTCGGCGATAAGGTAGATGTGGAAATGACGCCCTATGATTTAACCAAGGGCCGCATCACTTTCCGTCACAAATAAGCCCGTCGGGCACGCCGATTATTGCGGCACAGGCCAAACTGGGCCATACGCCCGCACCTAAATCGGCAATGGCCCTTTCGGACCATAAGCCCGTAATGTCTCGGTAACGGTAATGCGATAGTCGGCAAAGATTTCTTCTTTTCCCAGCGCCTGTGCCGCCGCATGCCCCTCATGGCCCCGCCACGCCGCCACCGCAGCTTTATCCCGCCAATATGAAATCGATACATAATTTCCCGGCGTCTTCAGGCTCTCGAAACGTTCAATAGAGATAAAGCCATCCTGTTTTTCAAGCTCCGGGCGTAATTCGGCCGCCAAGTCGAAATAACGCTGGCTACCTTCCTTATGGGGCTGAACTTCAAAAATTACGACGATCATTATACCCTCCGTGCGGCTGGGAAATTGGCGCGAATACAATCTAGAATAGAGTAATTTATGTCACATCCAAGGTTTGTCGATATTGGCGCCTTCGTGTTTGACGCTTATGGCACATTGTTCGATTTTAATGCCGCTACCGCGCGCTTTGAGGCCGAACTCGATGGCAAGGCGGAAAAGCTCAGCGAAATCTGGCGTGCGAAACAATAACAATATACTTTGCTGCGCAGCCTGATGGACGATAATGTTGACTTTTGGACCGTCACTGGCGAGGCGCTCGATACTGTCGATATCAATGATGAAGAGGTTCGCAGCAAATTATTGAATGTCTATCTCACTCTCGATGCCTATCCCGAAGTACCAAAAATGCTGCAAACGCTCAAATCCGCCGGTGTTCGTACCGCCAACGGCTCGCCGGTGATGCTGGATTCCGCTGTCAAGGCAGCGGGGTTGGAGGTTCTACTAGACGCAACTCTTTCCGTGGAAGATGTGGGTATCTTCAAACCACACCGCTCAGTCTATCAATTGGCGCTGGGTGTGCTTGGCATCAGCATCGAACGGGTGAGTTTTCAATCCTTCAATTCCTGGGATGCGGCTGGTGCCGACCATTTCGGCTTCTGCGTCGCCTGATGCAATCGCTTTGGCCAGCCTGAGGAACACCTGCCAGGCAAACCCGACGTGCAGATCAAAACGCTAGCCGAGCTACCGCCTCTTCTCGGGTTGGGCTAGAGAGCAAATTCCGGGCAGGTGTAATCACCTGTGATGTGGATTTGCTTCAATGTATAAAATCTAAACTGCCCGTGTGCGGCGGTGGTTGCGGATTCCGAGGCCGGTATTTATGGTGACTGAGAGTAAAATAATGACGGCACCAATAAAGGCGAGATGGCTCGGTATTTCATCAAAACCAAGCCACACCCAAATCGGCGCCAGCACAGCATCGATCAACACTACAAAGATCAGCGTCGGTGCTGAAAGATGGCGTGCGGCATAAAAATAAAGCGTGAGCGGAACGGCGAGCTGAACCACACCGAAGGCCGCCATTATAGCAACTTCATCGCCGCTGGCCCTTAACGGCCAGGCCATGGGTAGTGCCGCGAGGCCAGCCACCAATGCCGCCACCAACACCGCCGGCTCCATCTGCATATCGCGAAATTTACGCACCACCAGGGTTTGCACGGCAATCGAGACGGCGATCGAAAAGGCCAACAGATTACCGTAAAGGCCGCCCAAACCGGCGCTGCCCGAAAACATGACGACTATTCCGCATAAGCCACCGATCACGGTAAACCACGTATGCGACGCCACCCGCTCGCCTAAAAAAGGGCGCGCAAGCAAGGCAACGATCAGGGTAGACGTGGTCATAATCGCGGTCACATTGGCGACCAGGGTAAACTCCATGGCCAGCACATAGGCGATGATTGCCCAGCCGGTAAACAATCCAATGACCAGGCTTGGCAGCGCTGATGCGCGCAGCGATTTCAGTACCCGACCGCGCTCTCGTGCGACAAACAGCAGGCCGACGGCGATAACTGCAAAGAAACAGCGCAGCACAATGATTTCCCAGCTATCAATGGAAACCGAGCGGACGAAATAACCGCCACTGGAAAAACACAATCCGGCGGCGACAGCGAACAGAACGCCAAGAACAGGTCCAGGGATCACGCAGAACCCCACGCTGAAATAAAGATAGAGATTACCCGGTCATATAGGCATTGGCGGCGCGCAGCACCGTGGCATCATCCATCCACCGACCGGTGAGCATCAACCCGACCGGCAGGCCGGAAACGCCCTGGCACGGCACGCTAATCGAGGGGTGGCCAGTGAGATTAATCGGTGCGGTGTTGTGCACCATGCTGAGCGCGTTAGCCACATAAGCCATGCGATCCTCTTCCACAGACGGCAGCAGAGCATGGGCCTGTTGTGGGGTGGTTGGCATCAACATCACGTCATGGGTTGCCAGCACTTTATCATATTCACTCGACAATATCCGCGCCATATTCTGCGCCCGGGCATAAAACGCGCCCTGATATTGCTCGCGCATATAGTGACCAACCAGGATACCCATCTTGGCGGTCGGTGAGAAATCGCTGGCATTGGTTTGCACGGCACGCGCCAGATGGGTCATGAAGCGCGGATTATATTGCCCTTTGGTCTGGTAGGCATGGCCGCCATTATAGAGATTATTGGTCCCGCCCTCGATTGCCACGGCATTCCAGATTGGCACACCACGGCGGTGATAGGGGATTGAGACGCTTTCCACGTCAGCGCCCAATGCCTGCAATCGCTCCGCCGCCTGACGCACTGTGCTGTCCACTTCCGGCGTTGAGGCACCTTCATGGCCAAAGCTCTCTTCGACCACGGCAACCTTCAGCCCATTGGCGCCGCCTTCCAGCGCCGCCATGTAATCCTGCGGCTCGACACTGCTCGGCTGACGCGGGTCGATGCAGGTATCGTCTTCACCGGCGAGCACGGACAGCATCAGCGCCGTATCCTCAACGGTTTTGGTCATCGGGCCGATATGATCAATCGACAGATCGAAGCCGACGATGCCGGTATAGGGTATCAGACCATGGCTCGGCTTGAGCCCGACAATGCCGGACCAGGCAGCAGGAATACGGATTGAGCCACCCTGATCGCCGCCAAGCGCGAGATCAACCATATCGGTGGCAATACCGATCGCCGAGCCGCTGGACGAGCCGCCCGGGTGATGGTCAGGATTGGCTGGGTTTTTGGCCGGGCCGTAGCCGCTGGTGTGGCCGACGCCGGCGAAGCCGAAATCATCGGTTGAGAGAATATGGGTAATATGACCGCCGGCCTCGAGCAGCCGCTTGACCACCGTCGCGTCGCCATCGGGCGTATAATCCCAAAGCAAGCGCGAGGCGCAGGTCATGGGAATGCCGGCGATGCTGATGGTGTCTTTGAGACCAATGGTCTTTCCAGACAGAGCCCCGCCGCTAGCCTCTACCGCTTTCACACTGCACACACGAACAACGCCATTTAAGGGATCCTCCTCGGGCTCAGGCCGCGCACCAACCTGGCGGATGGCATCAGTTAGAGGGCGCACCGGATCGGGTATTTGATCGAGCACATCATAGGATTCCATAACGCCGCAGACGATATTGTAATAGGTTTCGAGCTCAACTTCGGTTAGGCGCAGATGGTGGCGCGTGCTGATGTCTTTTAAATCTTCCCGCGAAGGACGGCGTATTGTCATCTCTCTGATTCCCTGCTGTAATTTTGTTTTGATCCATGCTTTCCCGCGGCCTACCCAGCTTAGGGCAGCAAGATCATCTTGCCGAAGAAATTACGATTGGCGGTCAACGCCGCCGCTTCGGAGGCCTTCTCGAGCGGCATGGTGGCGTGAATGATCGGCTTCAATTTGCCCTCAGCGAGGAGGCTTAAGACCTCCGCCGTCTCGAACATTGTGGCCAGCGCACTGCCCTGAAAGCGCACATGCTTGCGGAACAGGCTGATCACATCCACTTCCACCGTCTCGCCAGCATGGCAGCCGCAAGTGACGACGCAGCCGGCCTTGGCCACTGCCTCGAGGCTACCCTGCAACACCGCGCCGCCAACCGATTCGATCACCAGGTCCGGCCCCTTGCCACCGGTCAAACGTACTGCTTCTTCGGCCAAATTCTGGCTGGTGTAATTGATCACGCCGTCGGCGCCGAGTTCCTTTGCGCGCACCAGCTTTTCATCCGAGCCAGCGGAAGCAATTACATTGGCGCCATGCAGCTTGGCAATCTGAATGGCCGAGCTACCGACACCGCTGCCAGCGGCATTTACTAGCACGTCCTGCCCGGCATGAACGGCGCCTATGCTGACCGCCATATGCCAAGCAGTGGCAAAGCAGAGATGCCCGGCTGCAGCGGTTTCAAAATCAAGCCCGTCCGGCATGACAACAAGCTGACTTGCCTTGACGCAGGTATATTCGGCATAAGTTCCCCACATAAAAAGACCAAGGGCACCATTGGGATTCTCACAGAGATTTTCCCGTCCCGTGCGACACATTCGACAGGTGCCACAAGGCGCAATAATCGAAATACTGACCCGGTCACCCTCTTTTACATTGGCAACGCCTTCGCCCACTTCGCTCACTTCACCGGCGCCTTCAATACCCGGCACATGCGGCACCGGCGTTGGAAAGCCGGCGATGCCTTCGCGAATATCGTGATCGAGATGATTGACGCCGGCGGCACGCACCCGCACCACGACCTCACCCGGCCCGGCTGTTGGTGTATCAACTTCTTCATAAACCAGTTTCTCAACACCGCCGGTTTCGCGAATCACGATCGCTTTCATCAGTCTCTCTCCATGTCTCTTTAATTAAAGTTTCGCCATCATAGCCATTCTCGGAGCCGCCGCCAGTCACAGCCTTGTGTGTTCAATTTGGCGACGCCCGATTTGGTGCTAAGGTCCAGCGCAGATTTGAAAGCAGGAGCTCAACCATATGATACGCGCAGCTGTCATCGGCCTTGGCTGGTGGGCCCACGAGTTGACCCAGGCGATTCAGGGGAAATCGGAGAAAACCCAGGTCACCGCCTGTTATTCACGCTCGCTGGAAACGCGCGCAGATTTTGGTAAAAAATTTGGCGTTTTAGTACATGACAGCTATCAGGCAGTACTCGCAGACAGCGAAATCGACGCCGTTATGCTTTGCACACCGCACTCGCAACATGCTGAGCAGGCAATCGAAGCCGCAAAGGCCGGTAAGCATGTGTTTGTCGAGAAGCCCTTTACCCTCACGAAAGACAGCGGGCGCATGGCTGCGGCGGCCTGCCAGGAAGCCAGTCGGGTGCTGGCGGTTGGCCAGAACCGCCGCTTCGCCGCGGCCACTCAGGAGGTCAAACGCATGCTGGAGGCTGGTGAATTTGGCACTCCCCTCCACTGCGAAGCGCATTTTTCCAACCCCCGCCCCCTGACCTATAGCCCTGGGCGCTGGCGCGCCACGCGCGAGGAAAGCCCGGGCGGCGGCATTGCTGGCATGGGCGTGCATATGATCGATGCCATGACCTATTTTCTGGGACCGATCATCCGCGTGACGGCACAGTCCAAGCGCCTCGCAGTGCCGGTTGATATCGATGATACAACCTCGGCCTTGTTTGAATTTGAAACCGGCGCCACTGGCTATCTCGGCACCCTCAACGCCTGCCCGCAAACCACATTCTTTAATCTCTACGGCACCGGCGCCAACGTCTTTGCCGAACCCGACGCCAACCGGATGAAGCGACATAAAGCGGACGGATCACCGGTGGAAGTATCGCTCACACCCGTTGACACCCTCTATGCCGAATTGGAAGAATTCGCCGACGCCTGCACCGGCGGGCCGGCATTTCGCGTACACCCGGCAGAAGCGATCCATACCGTTGCCATCATGCAGGCAATGGTCGCCTCCGCCACAAGTGGTGCCGCGATCTATATCGAAACTAATGATGCCTAGCACAACAAGAAACTTGGCCCATGCTGCTTAAACTCATCATCTTTCTCGGCGGAGCGGCGATTATAGGCGCCATGATCTACGACCACTTTACCGGCCGTAAAATGACCCACAAAATCCTCTGGCCGCTAGCCGGTGGCGTTGCCGCGATCATTATCGCTATCATCGTTCGCAGCTTAGTAAGATAGCGTTCGCGCCAGTGCGGTACTTGTCACCCAGCGCTAATCTTCCTAAATACCTCCAAATGATCCCAATACCTACCCGCCAGTTGCTACAATAAAATAATCGTAGGGCAGCCGCATATCATTCGAGGATAATAGTTCGTATTTTCGTGTCGATCTCCGTAACCATACCGAGGACCGCCCGCGCATTAGCTTAATGATATAAAATGCGGCGAATGGGGCGGCTATATTGCTTGGCGACCGGCCCGTCTGGCGACATGATGGAGCAGCGGTTGGAAAAAATGGTGGTTGCGCTGATTGACAATGGCGCAGTGCCCTCGCTGCGCTCGAATCTTTGAACCCGGCCCCAAGAAATATAATGTACGGTCGGGCGCGTTCATGCTCGCCGGCTGATTAGTCAGAAAATTTTCCTAGTGCCGTCCACGCTAAGAACTACTTGGAATCTTAAGATAAATGCAAGGCCATGTTAACCTCTCGGGATAATCTTCCTAAGGAACACATGGGATGCAGCAACAAGTTGCGCACCATTAAATTACATTCAAATCACCATTCACGCAGTGTTACCGCAGCCGTTTAATTTATCGTCCCCCCGAGCTCTAACAGTTTATCGCGGTAGCCGTCATTGTCCGGCGCCATTTCGAAGGCGCGGCGAAAATCTTCCACGGCGCGCAGCGCTTGGCCGGCCTCTTCCAAGGTTAGGCCGCGGTGGAAATACATCTTGTCATTGACTGTTCCGAGCTCGATGGCGGCATCGAAATCTTCTATCGCCAAATCCAATTTGCCATCCAATCGGTAGACGCTAGCACGGGTCGCGAGGGCGATGCCGACCAACGTATTATTCATAAAGCCGCTGTCGATCGCCAGGGTCAAATCGCCTGCCGCCAGATCGAAATTTTTAAGATGGTAATGCGCCTGGCCACGGCTGATCAGCATGACGGATAGTGCTTCGCCGTTAAACTCACCAGATTGCAGCGCAGCATTATAATGCTCCACAGCGGCGGTAAAATTGCCCTTACTCAAGGAATAGGCGCCTTCATTCATCTCCTCCTTGCCACCGGCCAGGGCTGGCACAGCCTGTGATGCCATGAGCATACAGAAGAGCGGCACGGCAATAAACTGCATGTGCAACACCTCAGGACTGAAGCGGAATGAGAAAATCACGCAAGGCATCAAGGGTCGCGTCCGGATCTTCTTCCAGCATGAAATGGCCGAGACCCGGGAAAATCACACTGGCAGCGCCCGGGATTGCCTCAACCAAAGCGCGGCCCGCCTTGGCCGATGTCATCATGTCTTTCTCACCGATCACCACCAAAGTCGGGCAGCTCACCTCTACCGCCGCGCCCGCGCCGTCATACGCGTTGGTGGCGAGAAGATCGGTAGAGAGCAAATCCTTGGCGGCCCGCTCCATAATGCGTAGACCGCCCTTCATCATCCACAGGCCCGGCATACGGTGCACGCCCAATTGTGCCCGCCGGCCATACCCCCAAACATTCAACAAATCATAGGCCAAATGATCATTTGCCGCCGCCGGGTCCAACAGCATGCCATTGACCGGAATGGTGAGTGCGCAACCAAGCAGCGCCAGTGCCCGAACCCGACCACCATGCCGCCCGGCACAATCGAGCGCCACCTGTCCACCCATGCTATGGCCAACTATAGCCGCCTTGGCAACGCCCGTTGCATCTAGTACGCGGATAAGCCAATCGGCCATGGCTTCTATAGTTTTAAGCGGCGCGCCGGCGGAATTGCCATGGCCAGGAAGGTCTACGGCCAAAACATTATTGGCATGCCAGGCAAAATAACGCGCCTGTAGTTTCCACACGGTACTGTTAAAAGAAGCGCCGTGAATAAACACCGTAGTCGGCAATACAGGATTAAACTCCTTGCCGCCGGTAGCGAAAAAGACTTCATGGCCATCTATCTGAGATTTCATAGCTCAGCCCCGCTGTGATGCTTTAAGCGCGCGCGATAGATCATCAATTAAATCCACCGCATCCTCGAGGCCAACAGAGAGGCGCACCATATCCTCACCTACGCCCGCATTTTCGAGTGAGGCGGCATCCATCTGCTGGTGGGTGGTGGTGGCTGGATGAATGACCAGGCTCTTGGCATCGCCTACGTTGGCGAGATGGGAGAACAGCTCTACCGCCTCGATAAATTTTCGTCCAGCTTCGCGCCCGCCCTTTATGCCAAAGGTAAAGATCGAGCCGCAACCGTCAGGTAGTATGCGCTTCGCCAATTCATGATCGGGATGGGACTGCAGCTCTGGATAACTCACCCAGCTCACCGTGTCGTGGCCCTCAAGGAAGGCGACGATCTTGCGCGCATTCGCTACATGGCGCTCAACCCGCATAGAGAGCGTCTCCACCCCCTGCAGTATGTAAAAGGCGTTGCCGGGGCTGAGACAGGCGCCGAAATCACGCAAACCCTCGGTGCGGGCGCGCATGATAAAAGCGCCGGGCCCAAATTCTTCGGCAAAATCGAGGCCGTGATAGCCTTCATAAGGCTCGGTCAGGGTCGGGAATTTTCCGGAAGCCTCCCAATCAAAGTTGCCGCCATCGACCACCACGCCGCCGATAGCAATGCCATGCCCACCGAGAAATTTAGTCGCAGAATGCATGACCAGATCGGCACCATGCTCGAACGGGCGAAACAGATAGGGCGTGGCGAAAGTATTGTCGATCATCAGCGGCAGGCCGTTTTGATGGGCAATCTTAGCGATGCGCGACATATCCATCACCTCGAGGCCGGGGTTGCCGAGCGTCTCGCCGAACAGCAGCCTGGTGTTGGGCTGGATCGCGGCGGCAAAAGCCTCCGGATCGCGTGCATCGACGAAGCTGGTCTCGATCCCGAAGCGCGGCAAGGTATGGGCAAAGAGATTGTGGCTGCCGCCATAAATCGAGGCCGAAGAGACGATATGCGAGCCGGCATTCATCAGTGTCGCCACGGCAAGATGAAGCGCCGCCTGGCCGCTAGCAGTACAGACCGCACCGACACCGCCCTCAAGCGCTGCGATACGCTCCTCCAGCACAGCAACCGTGGGATTGGAAATACGCGAATATAGATGCCCCGCGCGCTCCAGATTAAATAGCGATGCAGCATGGTCGGTATCTTTGAACACAAAGGAAGTTGTCTGATAAATTGGCACAGCACGCGCGCCAGTGATCGGGTCAGGACGCTGCCCAGCATGTAAGCTGAGGGTATCGGGCTTGAAATATTTTGGGTCTACTGCCATGGCGAAGAGCCTCTTTCAGTGGTTGCCGGTATCCTATTCGGGCGCAGCGATTTGTCCAGAGAGCATGGCGGTATATTCAAATTCACGCAGTTTTTACGGAAACATGTTTTAGACACAGACCACAAAGAGCTAGATTAGTGGCCAACAAATAAATTTTTTAAGGAGATGGCTCGATGCTTAAGGTCACCGGCTATTCAGACCGCGTCAGCGCGCGCCCCGGCGAAACGATCAAATTCATGGTCAATTGCGAACTCAGCAAATATCACGCCGATATCGTGAAGCTGATCTGCGGCGACTCCTCTCCCGACGGACCCGCCTTTAAAGAAAAGTTGATCCGCACCCCGGCCAGCAAAACCTACAAGGGGCGCAAGCAGCGCATCTATGCCGGCTCTTACGCCATCGTTGACAGCAATCCGGCGCTCGAAGGCCTTAAAAGCTTCACCGTGCAGGCCATGATCTGGCCGACCACACCGGAGAGAGGCCAGCAGGCCATTATCGGCAAATGGAACCCGAAGAATAAATCCGGCTTCGCCATGGTCGTGGCCAAAGACGGCTCGCTCGGCTTGGTGCTCGGTAACGGCAAAGGCAAGGCGGAGGCAGTCTCGACCGGCAAAGCAATGCTCGCCCGCCACTGGTACATGGTGGCCGCGAGCTGGGATGCCGAGAAAAAGGAAGTGCGCCTCTATCAGGAGCCCATGCGCGAATATGTCGGCGTCAAACATGGCGGCACGTCGCGCAAGAAAATCAAACTGGCCAAAATGGCCAATAATTCAGCGCCACTTACCATGGCCGCGCTCTATGACAAGAATGCCGGCAGCCGCGTGCTATGCAGCGATTTCTACAATGGCAAGATCGATAGCCCGAGAATCTCCGACCGGGTGTTAAGCCGAGCCGAGATGGAGGCGCTGAAGGGCAACAGCGTGCCGCGCGGCCTCACCACCACCGTGCTCGCCGCCTGGGATTTCTCGCGCGATATCAAATCGATCAAAATCAGCGATATCAGCAGCCGCCAGATGGACGGCGAAATCATCAATTTGCCGGCGCGCGGCATGACCGGCGCCAATTGGAGCGGCGCGGAATTATGCTGGCGCCACGCCGAAGATGAATATGGCGCCATCCATTTCCATGATGACGATCTTTATGACGCCGGCTGGGATGTGGATTTTGAACTGACCGTGCCAAAGGGCCTGAAGAGTGGCATCTATGCAGCGCGCCTCAGAGCCGGCGATGCCGAGGAATATATCCCCTTCGCCGTCCGCCCGGAGCATGGCAAGGGGGCACACATCGCCTTCATCCTACCGACTATCCATTACATGGCCTACGCCAATGAGCATATGGCGTTTAATGGCCCGCTCGCAGAAGTGTTGACGGGGCAAGTCTCAGTGCTACACGACACTCACCTGTTTCTCAACGAGCACCGCGAATATGGTGCCTCGCTTTACGATACCCATTCCGATGGCTCGGGCGTGTGCTATTCCTCGCGCCTCCGGCCGATCATGAACATGCGACCGAAATATCAAACCCAATGGTCGTGCTTCGGCATCAATGACACCAATCTGCGCGAGTTTAATCTCGATCTCTATTTTATCGATTGGATGGAGCGCTTCGGTTTCGATTATGACGTGGTGACGGATGAAGACATCCACTATGAGGGCACCGACGCTATTGAGCCACATACCGTGTTAATCACCGGCAGCCATCCAGAATATTATTCCAAACAGATGCGCGATGCGGTATTTGATTTCACCCAAAAAGGCGGTCGCTTGATGTATATGGGCGGCAACGGATTCTACTGGCGCGTGGCACTGCACGGAGAAGTACCGGGCGTGATCGAGGTCCGGCGCTGCGAAGCGGCGATTAAGACCTGGGGCGCTGATACGGGCGAATATTATCACAGCTTCACCGGCGAATATGGTGGCCTGTGGCGCCATCAGGGCGAAACAGAGCCACAGCGCCTGGCTGGCATCGGTTTCACATCGGAAGGCTTCGATATCTCGTCCTATTACCGCCAGACGCAGCAAGCGCAAAACCCGCGAGTTTCCTTCATGTTTAAAGGCATCGACAAGGATGAGCTGATCGGCGATTTTGGTTTCCATGGTGGCGGAGCTGCCGGCAATGAGCTTGACCGGGCTGACCCGGCGCTCGGCACTCCGCCGCACGCTCTGGTGGTCGCCACCTCGGAAGACCACACCGACCTCTATATGGTGGTGAATGAGGAAATTCTGGTGAATTTCCCCGGCGGCACATCGGGACCCAACAACCCGCTAGTGCGCGCCGACATGACATTTTTCGAAACGCCCAATGGCGGCGCTGTCTTTTCCACCGGCTCGATTGCCTATGGCGCCAGCCTGCCGTGGAATGATTATGACAACAACGTTGCCAAGCTAACCACCAATGTGCTCAAGCGCTTCGCCAACCCGAAGCCGTTTTAGATAAGAGGAAGTAATGCCAGCATATGTTCTCGGCGATATCACCATTAACGACCCTGAGCTATATAAGAGCTACACCGCACTGACGCCGGCGACTATTGAGAAATATGGTGGCCGCTTTGTCATCCGTGGCGGCACCCAAGAGATTATTGAAGGCGATTGGCAGCCGGGCCGCATGGTGATGCTCGAATTCGACGATATGGCAGCGGCCAAGCGCTGGTATGATTCACCCGAATACAGCGAAGCCCGGGCCATCCGCCAGCGCGCCGCGACTGGCAGCCTGCTTATCGTCGAAGGATTATGAAAAACGCCAAATTCTCGGCGCAACATCAGTAATTAAAACTAACATCGGTACCAACAAAATACTTAGGGAGAAAGCCCCATGACCGCCTATGTAATCGTCGATTCCAAAATAAAAAATATCGATGGTATGCAGGAATATTTGGAGAAGGTCAGCGCAACCCTAGGCGCGCATGGCGGCCAGCCGATTGTCGCTGGCACCAATATTGATAAAGTCGAAGGCGACTGGAACCCAAGCCGCATCGTCATCCTCGCCTTCCCAAGCAAGGATGCAGCCAAGGCCTGGTACAACTCCCCAGCCTACCAGAAAATCCTGCCCATCCGCACCGCTAATACCGATGACAACGTCATCCTTGTCGAGGGTTTGTAAGGCATAGACCTAAGCAGTCTTCGGGCCGGCGATGACGCCGAAATCGTGTAGGCGGCCAATTTCACCGTCGCTCATGCCGAGGATGGTGCCGAGGATTTCGTCGCTATGCTCGCCAAGTTGCGGCCCGCGCGCCACCCGCGTGCGCGGCAGGGCGGCGAAGTCAAGCGGCGATCCGGGGGTTAACAGCTGCCCAATTCCGGGTTGGTCGACTTCTTCAAACAGCGGATTATCGGTCGAAACGTAGGGGTCTTCTTCGATCATCTGCTCATAGGTGCGGAACGGACCCCAGAGAATGCCGGCCTTGGTTAGCGCCTCGCCAGCGGAAGCCAGGGTTTGCCCAGAGAACCAGGCGCCGACCATTTCATTGAACTGGCTGCGCACTTTCCAGCGATCCGCCTCGAGATCGAGATCAACGTCATGCTTGACTTCCAATTGCTTGAAGCGTTCGGTGAGGCCAGTGACCTCGCCAATGGCGCGGACATGACGACGGGTCACCACCACGAGCATGATTTGGCGCCCATCGCTGGTATCGAAATCGCGCCCGAAGGTGCCGTACATATCATTTCCGATGCGCGGTCGCGTCTTGCCATTGATCTGCACATCACCGACATAGCCCAGCGATCCGGTGAGATGGTAGGCGGTATCGGCGAGGCTGAGTTTGACTAGCTGACCCTCGCCTGTGCGCGTCCGGTGACGCTCTGCCGCGAGCAGACCGATGGCGGCGGTCAGGCCACAGGTGAGATCCCAGCCCGGCAGCACATTGTTGATCGGCCCCTCATGGCCCTCCGGCCCGGTGACGTAAGGCCAGCCGGTGCGCGCGTTTATGGTGTAATCGACCGCCACGCTGCCATCCGGGTTGCCAATGATCTTGAGCATGATGAGATCATCGCGGCGTACTTTCAGCGTGTCATAATCAAGCCATTTCTGGACCTGCAGATTGGTCAGGAAAATGCCGGCCTCGGGGCCGGGCGCGGTGATTAGCGCGGCAATGATCTCTTGGCCCTCCGGATCGCGCAGATTGATTGCCAGCGAGCGCTTGCCCTTGTTCATTGCGGCCCAATAGATGCTCTCATCATCCGACGTGACGGGCCAACGCTTGTAATCAAGCCCGCCGCCGATTAGATCGAAGCGAATCACATCGGCGCCCATTTGCGCCAGGGTCATACCGCCGAGAGGTGCGGCAACGAAAGCCGAGCCCTCAAAGACGCGAAGTCCTTTGAGAATATCATTCATGGCTGAGGATTTACGCTATTAGGGCCATCACCTCAAGCCAAACGGGCTCAAAACTAACGTTCCTTAGCCACTTTTCTTCCAGCCCCAGCCTGTTTTCTGGCGAGCGCAATCAGCAGTGGCGGCAGGAAGATAAAATCTGCGATCAAGGCGATCATCAGGGTGATCGCGGTAAGCGCGCCAAGGCTGGCATTTACCTTAAACCCGGAAAAGCTGAGCATGGCAAAACCCGCCGCCAGGGTGATCGCGGTGATCGTCAACGCGCCACCGACCGTTTCAAACGAATAGCGCACCGCTTCCGGCGCCGACAGCGATAAAACCCGCCGCGCGCGCAGATATTTGTTAAGAAAATGAATACTGTTGTCGACGACAATACCAAGCGTCATAGCAACAACGACCGATCCGGCGATGCCGAGATCGCCGACCAGCCAGCCCCAGAGGCCAAGTGCAATCACCGCCGGCGCCAGATTAGGCAACAGGCTGAGGGCGCCGAGAACCCGGCTTTTCAGAGCAAAAACCAGCAAAGTGGAAATTAATATCAAGGCAACGCCGGAGCTGATCAGCATGGCCTCGATATTGCGCCCGGACATATGCGCATACATCAATGTGAGGCCGGTGGCCGGGGCGGCAAAAGGCGCAGCATTCTCTGCCAGCCACGTGTCCGCGCCCGCCGCTAGTTCTCGCAACTGGCGCGATGAATAGCCGCGCACAATGACGCTTAGGCGTGAGACAGAGAATTCTGTATCCACCAATGTCCGCGCCGCTGTAGCCGGTGCCGCGTCGCCATATTGCAACAACAACTCCGCCGCGCCGATTTGCGGCAGGCGGAAATATTCACCGTCCTCGCCATGCACTGCCTGATTGAGACGCTTCGCCATTTCAGCCAGGCTCGCAATATAAACCACACCTGGCTGAGCTCGGTACCACCCCCCCAATCCGTCCAGGGCCTGAAGATATTCCGCCTGCAGCGCCAGTCCTGAGCCGCCTGCCGGCAACGCATGTTCAATAATATCGATGCCAGTCAAATGCGTTGCTACAAAATCCGTATCGCGGCGAAACTCAAAGCGACTATCGAGATATTCACCGAAGCGGTCATCCAGGTCGATTACGAAAATTCCGGCGCTGAGGCCAATACCAATCACGCTCATCAAGGTAAACAACCGCCAACGACGACGGATAATATAACCGCCGAGAGCTGCCATGACCTGCTGCTCGAAGCCCACGCTGCCGGCGCGCCCTTTGTGCCCGAGTGGCAGCATAAACATCAGCGCCGGCAGTAGAGTCACGGAATAGACGAAGGCGGCAGTAACGCCGATGGCGGTGATATTTCCCAGATCGCGCAACGGCGGCGACACGCTGGCATTCATACTGAGAAAGCCCACTGCCGTGGTCGTACTGGTGAGAAAAATTGGCCATAGATTAAGGCGCAAAGATTCGGCAATGGCGGCCGGCTTATCAAGGCCGCGCGCCATGGCATAGCGCGCGCCCGAAACCAGATGCACGCTGTCAGCAATGGCCAGTGTCAAAATCACCGCCGGCGCGGCGGCAGAGCCGGGATTGAGCACATATCCCGCCCAGCCAGCGATCCCCATGGCCGTCACCGTCGATGCCAGAATCACCGCCAGGGTGCCTAACACCGCACCGCTTGAGCGAAATATTAGAACCAGCAGCAGCAATACCAATGCCGCCATGCCCGGCACGATTGTTTGCATGTCGTGCTTGGTCGCTTCTCCAAATGCGGCGCCGCCAACCAACGGCCCGGTAAGATAATATTCGAAATCTGGATGAGCCGCCTCAAGCATTGTGATCATCTGCCGGATTGCAGCAACACTTTGCTCGACCGCTGCGCTGTCACCCGTCGGCAATGCCAAATTCAGCATCACGGCGGCAACATTACCATCGGACGAGACTAGCCAGCCACGAAACAGTGGCTCAGCGCGGATCCGCTGGGCGGCCTCAACGTCAAGCGCCGCGTTCGACTCAAGCAGCGCTACAACCTCGAACCGGCCGCCGACCCAACGCGGTAGGGGCGTGGAAAGTGGACTATCAATAGCCGCGATATTGGCCAAGCCGCGCGCCCGGTGAACTATATCGGCGAGCGCTGCCAAACCGGCCGGGCTGAGCGCCCCATTTTCACTACCCGCCGGGATACCACCTTTCGGAGCCAGCGCTAGAACAGCGATTTGCGCTACGTCGAAATTGTGCTCGAGTCGCTCAAGAGCGGCGCGTTCGGGATTGTCTTCGCTGAAAAAGACCCGACTATCATTGGTGAAGGAGAGCAACGGCGCCCCAGCCGCTGCGGCAATGATGGACATTAGGCAGGCAACAACAAGCCACAGCCGCACGCGTGGTGTAAACTCAAACGAAGGCATATGTCATATCGGTGTCATGCTGAAAAATGGAAAAGGACGCGCATGAGCGACGAGCAAGAAATTCTGGAGACCAACCAGGCCTTCTACACGGCCTTCGCCACCCAGGATGTCGAAAAAATGGCGCAAATTTGGGCGGAGAAAGCACCGGTCTGTTGCATTCATCCGGGCTGGGCACCGCTTATCGGGCGCCGTGCAGTGATCCAAAGCTGGACCGCCATTCTCTCGGACCCCGGTGCACTTGAAATTTCTTGCGCCGATATGCAGGTTGTTATTCATGACAGTAGCGCTGTCGTGGTGTGTCAGGAAATGCTGCCGCAGGGCCAATTATTGGCGACCAATCTGTTTGTGCGCGAAAATAAATCATGGCGCCTCGCCCATCATCATGCCGGCCCCGGGCCACAATTGGCGACTGCCAGCGCCGCACCACCGGATGGTAGAACCCTGCATTAGGGCGGGATCGCAGAGACCTGCCATAATTCGCGAAGTAAATTATTTTATCTGTATCGTCTGATATCAGGCACATACAGCCTGCATTTCCTTACGCAGATCGCGCCGTTGGCTGATTATTTTTACAGCACATCGGATAGCAGGTGGGTGGCCAAAATCGACTGCTTATAGATCAATTCATTGAGGTGCTCGACCAACACATCGAGGTTGGTATCGTTGCCACCCCATTCCAAATAGTGCTCTTCCGCCCCTGCTCCGAAGCCGAAGAACAGAGAAAGACAAATAAGCGAAAACATAAAATATTCAATAGGACAAAGAATAGAGTAACTCAGGCCAGAGGCAAAGAGAGCAATTATCCTTTTGTATTACCGGAGCGCATACGGCACGATAGTTACCTGGGATAATAAACAATATCAATGAGGAGTTTTACGTATGGCTTACTCACGTGCCTCGGTATCCATCAAGGTAGCAGCGCCCACCGAAAAGGTATGGGAGCTTGTTGGCAGCTTTGCCAATCTAAAAGCGATTACCCAAGGGGTGATCGCCGATTGCAATGTGGACAAGACGGGAACCATCCGAAAGCTTAAGGTCAAAGGCGCGAAAGGCCTGATTACCGAGCGGCTGATTAAATATGACAGCCGAACTCTCACCCAGATATATTGCATCGTCGACAAGCCCAATAATATCGTGCCATTCGCAGATTACACCTCGACCATCAAGGTACGGACGATCACAGCGAAATCTTGCACCATCGAATGGTCAAGCCGCTTCGTACCGAAGAAAGGCCAGACGGTAAAGGACTGCCAGGAATTTGCGCGCGGCGTTTATGAAACCGGCATCGGCGGCGTCAAAGACCGCCTCGGCCTGAGCCCGAAAAAGAAAAAGGCGGCAGCAAAAGCCAAGCCTCAAAAGAAAAAGGCAGCAGCAAAAGCTAAGCCCAAAAAGAAGTAATACGGCAGCGGTTTTCGAGCAACCGCGTACTGCCACACCTCACTCCGGATAACGCGCTGATTTCCGCGCCGGCGCAACTGCGCGCTCATTACGTAATTGAGTATGCTAGTAACTTAATTATTCCGGAAACGCTTGAGAGCCGTTCCTTTAATAAAGTACGGCTTGCAGATAGAGGCCCCAGGCTGGCGCATTGGGGCCAGCTTGGCTGCGATCGCGGGCAGCCAAAATTTCCGCGATTTGCGCTTCCGGCCAGCGCCCCTCGCCGACCAGAACCAGACTGCCTACCATGGCGCGCATCTGATGGTGCAGGAAAGATCCAGCGCGCACCGTCATATGAATATTGTCTTGCTCACGGGTGACCTCGAATATTTCGAGGGTCTTCATCGGCGATGGCGCCTGACAGGCGCTGGCGCGAAATGACGTGAAATCATGGTAGCCGGTCAAATGCGCCGCCGCGCGCGCCATGGCGTAAGCATCGAGTGGGCGCGAAATTTGCCAGGCGCGATTGTGGTCAAGCACCAGCGGCGTACTGCGATTGACGATTTGATAGCGGTAGATGCGCGATATGGCCGAGCGCCGGGCATCAAAATCTGTGCCAACCGACTCGGCGCTGAGTACGGATATGCGGTGCGGTCGCAAATGCGCGTTCAAGGCGTTGCGTAGTTTTTCCACCGACGGCTCAATTATTAGGTCGATATGGCAGGTCTGGCCGCGCGCATGCACCCCTGCATCGGTTCGCCCGGCGCCATGCACCCGCGCCGTCTCGCCACAAAACCCTGCCACCGCTTCCTCCAGCGCCTGCTGAATGGAAAAGCCGTTAGTCTGCAATTGCCATCCGACAAACGCCGTGCCGTCATATTCGAGCGTTAGCTTGTAGCGGGGCACGGCAAAGCCTCTCCCGCCGCCAACTTATAGCCACGTAAAAATTCCGCCGCATCAAGAATAGCCTTGCCGGAGCGCTGCAATTTTACCAGGCCAAGTGCGGTCCCGCTTCCGCATGCCACGGCGACGTCAAACGGGCCTATATTGCGTAACACCGTGCCGGCAGCAACATCACCCACATATGGTAAGGCTGTTGCGGCACGTAACTTAATGCGTTCTTCGCCGTGCATAAACCAGGCACCCGGATAGGGCGAGAGCGCCCGCACCCGGCGCGCCAAGCCTTCCGCACCTTCGCGCCAATCAAGCCGTGCCTCGGATTTTTTGATCTTGGCGGCATAGCTGACGCCGGCATCCACATCCTGCGGTATCGCCGTCAGAGCCACACCTTGGCAAAGCTCCTCAGCGACCTCCGTCAACAGGCGAGCCGAAAGCGTGGCCAGGCGATCATGTAACTGGCCGGCATCACAGCCTTCGTCAATGGGCTCGCGTGCCGCACGCAGCACAGCACCGGTATCCAGCCCTGCATCCATTTGCATGATGCACACCCCGGTCTCTTTATCCCCGGCCATGATCGCACGTTGGATCGGTGCCGCACCGCGCCAGCTCGGCAGCAATGAAGCATGAGCATTGACGCAGCCTAATCGCGGCGCCACTAGCACTGCTTTGGGCAGAATTAGGCCATAGGCAATGACGACACAAATATCGGCATCCAGGGCGGCGAATTCCTGCTGCTGATGCGGGTCTTTCAAAGATACCGGCATACGCACCATGAGCCCTGCCGCTTCAGCGCAGCGTTGCACCGCCGAGGGCCGGGGCTGCTTACCGCGTCCAGCCGGGCGCGGCGGTTGGCAATAGACGGCGACGATTTGGAACTCCGTCATCAACAGGGCCTCAAGCGCCGGCACCGCGTAATCCGGTGTGCCCATAAAGATAAGGCGCGGCGCCGCCATAGTTACACTCTGGACCTATTCGTCACTGGCCTGGACGCGGCGCGCCTTGGACAGTTTGCGCAGGATAATATTGCGCTTTACCAGGGATAGATAATCAACCAATACCTTTCCGTTGAGATGATCAACCTCATGTTGCAGGCAAATTGCCAACGTACCCTGAGCCATGATCTCACGAGCCTCGCCATTTTCGTCGAGATAGCGCACATTTACTCCCGCGGCGCGATCCACATCGGCAAAAATATTGGGGAATGACAGACAGCCCTCTTCATAAATAACCCGCTCTGACGATAACCAGATTATCTCCGGATTAACCAACTTGAGGGGCGCTTTCGGTTCATCCTTCTCATGCACATCGATCACCACCACGCGCTGCGGCACACCGACCTGAATGGCGGCGAGGCCGAGACCGTCATCGTCATACATGGTTTCCAGCATATCACTCAAAAGCATGCGGATTTCATCGTCAACCGTCTCGACCGCCTTGGAACGGCGTTTTAAGCGCTTGTCGGGCGCAATCACGATAGGGAGTATGGCCATTTGCGTCGGATCATTTCACTAGCGTTATATGGATGTGGTTGAAGATAGCCTATTCAGGCTATGTCAGGGATTAGGTATGCTTCGCCGACCGTATCGTCAAGCGGCGGCAGCGAACTTTGACAGGCGCCCAAATGAGCAGCCATTATGACACCTATGGATATCATCATTCTTGTCGTCCTCATCATAGTCGCCCTGTTCGTCGGTTTTGCCGTGTTTTCGATCTTGCGCTTGCGCGGCAATGATGGAAATGCCGCCCGCCAGCATGAGCAAGAGGCAACGCGCCTGCGCGAGGAAATGGCCCGCCTCACCGAATCTTTCGCCACCAATCAACGCGAGATGGAAGAGCGCCTGAAGGCGGAACAGCGAGCCTTGGGCGAAAAACTGCATGAGCGCGAGACAGCTCTCAGCAAAACCCTTGCTGAGGGCCTACAAAATTCAACCAAAAGAACGCTTGAGACCATGGGCAAAATGGAGGCACGCTTGGCAGTGATCGACAAGGCGCAGAGCAACATTGCCGAGCTCTCCAGCCAGGTTGTCAGCCTGCAAGATATTCTCTCCAACAAACAGGCGCGCGGCGCGTTTGGTGAAATTCAACTGAATGATTTAGTGCAACAGGTGCTGCCACCCTCGGCCTATAGTTTTCAAGTCCAATTGGAGAATGGCCGGCGCGCCGATTGCCTTCTGCAACTACCCAATCCGCCCGGCGCTATCGTCATCGATGCCAAATTTCCTCTCGAAAGCTATCATGCCCTGCATGCGGCGAAGGACGATGTGGCCAAAATAACCGCTGAGCGCGCTTTTCGTGATGCCATGGGCAAGCATATTAAGGATATCGCCGAGCGATACATCGTACCCGGTGAGACTGCCGATGCAGCGTTGATGTTTCTGCCATCCGAAGCGGTCTATGCCGAGTTGCACGCAAATTTTACCGGTGTGGTCGAGAGCGGCTACCGGGCGCGGGTGTTCATCGTCTCACCGACGACGCTATGGGCAACGCTCAACACGGTGCGCGCCATCCTGAAAGATGTGCGCATGAAGGAACAGGCCGGGCTGATCCAGAAGGAGGTGCATATCCTACTAGGTGATGTTGTCCGCCTTGATGACCGAGTCGGTAAATTACAAGATCACTTTGGCCAGGCCGCCAAAGACATTGAAAAAATCCTCATTTCCACCGGCAAAGTAAGCAAACGCGCCGAGCGTATTGAATCGGTGCAGCTGGAAGACGCGCCGGAGCCCGACAGCACAGAGAAATTGGTAGACGAAGCCCTGCCCCTGCCACTCGAGGCCAAACCCGACTGACACGCATTAAACCGGAATGCGCCACGCATTCCGGCAAACATGCCCATCCAAGTGCGCAGGTGGGAACGTCCAGTACTTGAGGGACCTAACAAATAAAGTATCCAGATTACTTTATTATTCTAGTAGTTTAACCCTCAATTCTCTCTGTTTTATTAGCCAAATTATTTATAAATTTATGGCTATTCCAAGGCATGCTATTCTCCGCAAAAAGTAGTATATATGGCTTGTTATTCCTTTGTCCCGCCTAGGAAAACAGTGTAAGCCAGAATAGGCCAAGCCCTACGCCAGTCAAAGCACTATCTATTTCCGCACTTTTAACCAACTTTCTAGCAAGGTTTTTGGCCTGACCATTCACGCGCATTATTTCTTTTGTAATTTGCTCACAGTCATATTCGCTGTATTGGTCAGGCGATACATATCTAAATGTAATTTTTCTTTATAACTTGCTGCAGCCCGAAATAAAAAATGTTAAAAATAAAAACCACAATTAAAATTATTAATATTTATTAAATAATTAATTTAATTATATATTTATTGAATAATTAATTCTGGTAATTATATTTTTATATATTTTGATGAGAACAAATAAGCAAGCTAGATTCGTAATTACTATCTCCACCACCTGGGGCCGAGCAGGGTAAAAAAGAGCCCCGAACGAAGGTGATTAGAGGGGGCGGCGCGCCTTTAGAGCGGCACTGAGGGTGCCGTCGTCGAGATAGTCAAGCTCACCGCCAATAGGGACGCCATGTGCCAAGCGGGTGATGGTGACGCCCTGATCTTTTAGCTGGTCGGTCACAAAATGGGCGGTGGTTTGGCCGTCAACGGTGGCGCTCATGGCGAGAATTATTTCCTGCACCTCGGGCGCACCGGCGCGGCTTATCAATGCCGCGAGGTTTAAATCTTCCGGGCCAATTCCATCTAATGCTGATAGTAGCCCACCCAAAATATGATAGCGCCCCCCGAAGCTATGGGTGCGCTCAAGCGCCCACAGATCAGCGACTTCCTCAACCACACAAATAACGCTGCCATCGCGCTCGAGATTGGCGCAGATAACGCAGGGATCTTCCGTATCAAGATTGCCGCAGGTGGCGCAGGGCTGGATATTCTCTGCCGCGCTCTCAAGTGCCTTCAGAAGCGGCAGCATCAGAGCCTCTCGGCGTTTAAGGAGATACAATGCGGCGCGCCGTGCCGAGCGCGGCCCGAGGCCGGGCAGCTTGCTCAGATAATTGATCAGCCGTTCGATATCATTGCTGGCCATGCTGCGTGCCTGTAGCTTGAGGAGAAACTGCCGCTACAGAAAATCCCGCGGGGGTGGGCCCACCTGCAACATTGCTGTTGATTGTCATTTTCTTCAATTCTATAAAGACAGAACATGTCGCGTGAGCGCATGCGAACATGACACCCTCTAGAACGGTAAATTCATGCCTGCCGGCAGATTGAGCCCGCCGGTGACTTTTGCCATTTCTTCCTGAACATGCGCCTCGACCTTGGCTTTGGCATCGTTGAAGGCAGCGACCACCAGGTCTTCTAGCATTTCGACATCGTCAGGGCTGGCGAGCGAAGAATCGATTTTAATAGCGCGCATTTCGCCTTTGCCGTTAAGGGTCACGCTTACTAAACCGCCACCGGAGCCGCCACTTACTTCCACATCACCCAAGCTTTCCTGCATCTCTGCCATCTTGGCCTGCACCTGCTGCGCCTGTTTCATCATCTGGCCCAGTTTCATATCTTTAATCTCCGTTTTGCGTTTCGTCTTTGTCGCCCGTTTCGCGGCTCTCGCGCAAGCCGCTAATTTTGGCGGTAGGGAAATGTTTTAATACCTGGCGCACTAGGGGATCATCCTCGGCAGC